>JADEYI010000250.1_pt1 | contig 93298 bp, 88 predicted proteins | sample 8542331 | NCBI WGS metagenome assembly JADEYI01 (sample SAMN16510988, study PRJNA670497) | mine drainage metagenome | isolation source: biofilm near Copperflume 1 | place: Germany: Marsberg coppermine Kilianstollen | collected 2018-02
CCCTGGGGGTGGAGTTGCTCGACGACCTGGCCGACCTGCTGCGCCAGTCGAACTTCCTCACCGTCCATACCCCGCTCACCGAGGAGACTCGGGGCATGATTGGGCGGCGCGAGTTTTACCTGCTGCCCAAAAGGGCCATCGTGGTGAATGCCGCACGGGGCGGCATCTACGACGAGAAAGCCCTGGTGGAGGTGCTCGAGGACGGTCATCTGTGGGGGGCGGGCCTGGATGTGTTCGTGCAAGAGCCGCCCAACGCGGAGCACCCTTTGGTCAGCAGCCCCAAAGTGGTTCACACCGCCCATCTGGGAGCCAATACCGCCGAGGCCCAAGACCGCGTAGGCGAGGCGGTGCTGGAGCGGGTGATTGAAACCCTAAAAGGCAACCTGGCCCATGCCCTCAACACCGGTTTCGATACCGAGGGCCTGGCGGTGTTCTCGGCCTGGCTGCCCCTGGGCGAAGCCCTGGGCCAGCTGCTGGCCCAGATTACTGAAGGCCGCCCCCAACGCCTGGAGGTCTCGTTTTACGGCGACTTCGAGAAAAACCCCGATCCCATCGCCTCGGCAGCCGCCAAAGGCTTGCTCGAGCACGCCCTGGAAGAAGGGGCCGTCAACCTGGTTTCGGCCCGCCCACTGCTGCGTGACCGGGGCGTGGCCCTGGTCACACGCCAGGTCGAAACCCCCCTCGACTACCGCCAGGTGCTGGAAATTTCGCTCGAGACCGACTGCGAGACCCGCAAGGCCCGTGGGGCCGTGCTGGGCGGCAAGCCGCGCATCGTAGGCATTGACGACCACGGCCTCGAGGCCGTCCCCGAGGGCTTCATGTTGGTCTGCATCAACCGCGACCAGCCCGGCGTGGTGGGCAAGGTGGGCACCCTCCTGGGCGAGAACGGGGTCAACATCGCGGGGATGCAACTGGGCCGCGACAACCCCGGCGGGCACGCCTTATTCGTGCTGGGCGTGGATGAGCGCCCCAGCGACAAGGTGCTCGAGGCCATGCGCGGGTTAGACGTTTTAGAACGGGTGGATCTAGCCGAGCTTTGAATATGACCGAGGAAATGCTCAAGTTGCTCCATGCACTCGAGCAACATGGCGTGCGCTACCTAGTAATCGGTGGCGTGGCGGTCAATCTACATGGCTTCAACCGCAATACCAAAGACTATAGACATTTGGGTTGCTGCCGATGAAGCCAATTTACTAGCACTACACGAGGCTTTGGCAGATTGGTATGGCGGCACATCCCCCATAGAGAAAACTTATTTACTTTCACACAAAGGGGTGTTTGTACTCGGACTTTCTCCCAACCGCGTAGATTTGTTAACCGAAGCTACCGGCCCGAGCTTCGAGTCCATCTACTCGGGACGTGTCCGGGTGGAGCGCAAAGGAGTCGAGTTCAACTTGATGAATTCGGCTAAGGTCTACCGAGGCTTTCGCAGGCTGACCGACCCTGACCCCTTTGACGATTAATCCGGCATAATCGGGGCTATATGGTATACCGTCCCCGCCTCCTCACTCCTGGCCCCGTCGAGCTGCACCCCAAAGCCCTCGAGGCCCTCTCTGGCCCGCAACTCCACCACCGCACGGACCAAGCACGGGCCATTTTCAACCGAGCCAGAAGCGGGCTCAAGGCGGCCTTCAAAACCCAGGGCGAAACCCTGATTCTGACCGGCTCGGGCACGGCGGCGATGGACGCGCTGGTGCTCAACCTGTTCGCGCCGGGTCAGCGGGTATTGGTGCCGGTGAGCGGCAATTTTTCCGAGCGCTGGGCCAAAATTGCCACCGAGGCTGGGCTCGAGGTGGTGCGCCGCGACCTCGAGTGGGGCAAGTCGGTACGGGAAGAGCATCTCGAGGGGCTGGGCCATTTCGACGGGGTTTTGCTGACCCACTCCGAATCCAGCACCGGAGCCCTCAACGACGTGCGGGCGCTGGCACAGGCTTTCAAGGCCCAATACCCCCACGCTCTTGTGTTGGTGGACGCAATTACCAGCCTGTTTATCAGCGCCTTTGAACTGGAAAATTGGGGCATAGATGCTGCCGCCTGCGGCTCACAAAAGGGCATCATGTGCCCTCCGGGACTAGCTTTCGCCGCGCTGTCCCCCAGAGCTTTGGAGGGCCTAAAGCCACGCAGCTTCTACCTCAACCTGGGGGCCGAGCTGAAGGCGCAGGCCGGGGGGGAGTCGGCCTGGACTCCGGCAATTAACCTGGTCGCAGCAGTGGCCGCCGTGCTGGATGAGCTTATGCCCGACCTCTCGGCACACCAGGAACTCAAGGCCCTGCAAACCGAAATCCTCTACCGGGCGGGGCACGAACTTGGCCTGAAGGCTGTGCCCGAGGTCAGGAGTGCGGCCACCACCTGCTTCTGGTTACCCGAGGGGGTCAAGTATGCTCAGGTCAAGGATGTCTTTGCAGCCAAGGGCGCGGTGATTATCGGCGGGCAGGGCCAGCTCAAGGGCAAGATTTTCCGCCTCTCGCTGATGGGCTACTCCGACCTCTACGATGCTTATGCCGTGGCCCAGATGATGCGCGAGGTGCTGCGCTTCGATTAAGCGGAGGATAGCGATGGCGGGCGAGCACGAGGACGTTTGGGCCGCGGGCAAGCTCTACGAACCCTACGTAGGGCGCTGGAGTCGGCTTGTGGCAAGGGAATTCCTGGCCTGGTTAGGTGTGCCACCGCAAAGGGACTGGCTGGATGTCGGCTGCGGAACCGGTGCGCTCAGCGAGACCCTCCTCGAGTACACCGACCCGCACGCTGTAACCGGGGTTGACCCCTCGAGCGGGTTCCTCGAGTACGCCAAAGCTCACCTCACCGACCCACGGGCTGCCTTCGCCCTCGGCGATGCCCAGTCACTACCATTTGATGCGGACAGCTTCGATGTTGCTGTCTCGGGTCTGGTGCTGAATTTCGTTCCCCAACCTGCCCAGGCCGTCGCGGAGATGACTCGGGTAGTGCGCTCGGGCGGAACCTTGGCCGCCTATGTCTGGGACTACGCCGAGAAAATGGAGCTGATACGCCGTTTCTGGGATGTGGTGGTGGCTTTCGAGCCTGCCGCTTCTAACCTCGACGAAGCCCGCCGCTTTCCACTGTGCCAACCAGACGCACTCGCCGACTTGTTCACATCTGCCGGGCTGGGCCAGGTCGAGGGCTGCCCAATTGAAGTCCCCACCCGCTTCCGCGATTTTGCGGACTTCTGGTCGCCATTCCTCGGCGGGCAGGGGCCAGCACCGGCCTACGCCATGTCGCTTGGCGAAGAACATCGTGTGGCAATCCGGGAGCGGCTCAAGGCCAACCTTCCGACCTCGAGGGATGGCTCCATATCCCTTGTGGCTCGAGCCTGGGCGGTGCGGGGAACCGTCAGTGGCTAACAAAAAACCTGTTGTCATTCTGAACCAGGTGGGGAATCTGATGCATTGTCCTGGACTAAATGTAGGGGATGGTAGCGCATCAGATTCTTCGCTCGTCCGTCCAATGGACGGATGGCTCAGAATGACAAGGTAAATGTTGATAACATCTTTGACCCCGAGAGCCAACTTTCCGGCATGAGTTCTAGAAGCTAAATCAACGTATCCAGCGCGATAAATGCCAGCATCCCCAGGCTCACCACCACATTGGCCTGGAAAAAGGCTCGGTCTACTTTGGAGAGGTCGCTGGGCTTGACCAGTCGGTGTTCGTACCACAACACCGCCCCGGTGAACGCGACCCCCAAGTAATAAATCCAGCCCATGCCCTCCGTCACCCCCGCCAGCAGGAAAAAACCGAAGGTCAGGGCGTGGCAGACTCGAGCAATCTGCAAGGCTAGCGCAATCCCGAACTTCGAGGGAACGCTGTAGACCCGGTTGGCCCGGTCAAAGTCGTAGTCCTGGGTGGCGTAGAGGATGTCGAAACCAGCCAGCCAGAAAGCGGTTCCGGCCCATAGCGCCAACATCGCCGGTGAGACCGCGCCGGTCACGGCAATCCAGCCGCCTGCGGTGGCCGCGCCAATGGTCAGGCCCAGCCAGAAGTGGCACAGCCAGGTAAAGCGCTTGGTGTAGCTATAGCCGACCAGAAAAAACACCGCCACCGGCAACAGCTCTGCGGTGAGCGCGTTGAGGTTGAAAGCGGCGAGCGCGAGGCAAATCAATCCCACAGCGGCCAACGAGAAGACCTCGAGCGGCTTGACTACACCTCTGGGCAGATGCCGCCCGGCAGTACGCGGATTAATCGCGTCTATCTGGCGGTCTATCAGGCGGTTGAGGGCCATCGCGGCGGTGCGAGCCCCCACCATCGCCACGGTAATCCACAAAAAAACCGACCAGCCCGGCCAGCCCCTGGCCGCCATCAGCATCCCGCCGTAGGCAAAAGGCAGGGCGAACAGGGTGTGCTCGAAACGCACCAAGTCAAGATAGATTTTGAGTTTGCTAGATGTCTGCACAGCCCTGACTCCAAGGGGAATTCTACCGGGTTTTGGAGCCGGGAGTGTGCAGTTGGAGTACTTTGCAAAGGGCGCAGGGAGCGCAGAGCCAAAAACTAAAAGTCGAAGGTTGAAGGGCTACACCAGGGCAGCATAATTGCCCTATCAAGAAACACCGTCTGGGACACAGTTTTTGTATTTTTAGGTTTTGACCTTAAGCCTTTAGCCCTCTGCTCTCCCCCCTCAGTTTTCGGCTTTTAGCTTTTAGCTTTTAGCCTTCAGCTTTTGGCTTTAGTCGTTCGACAGTCTTTAGCTCTCTGCCCTCAGCAGGGTTTTCCGCGTCCACGAAAAGCGTCTTGCCCCCGGTATAGAGCACCTGCCCAGCTGCGGCCTTGCGAGGCCGCCAGACGTTTTTCTTGGGGGCATAGTCTACAGGGATATTCTTTTCCCCTTTGGCTTTGGAGTAAAAGGCCGCGAGCTGGGCCGCGAAGAGCAGGTCGGGTAGGGCGGGGTTTTGCCCGGCAGTGCGGAGGATGACGTGGGAGCCGGGAATACCCTGGGCGTGGAACCATAAATCCTCGCTGTGGGCGCTACGGGTGAGGAAGTCGTTCTCCTTGCTGCTGCGTCCCACCCAGACCTCAGTTCCGCTCGGGCTACGAAACCGCGACCCCACCTGCGGCCCTTTGGCACGGGTTTTGCGCTGCTGGGCCAGCAGGTCGGGCAGGGCGGTTTGCTCGAGGTTGACCAATTCCTGGCGCAGGCCCTCGAGTTCGGCTCGGGTTTGTGGCTCGAGCCCGCGAGCTTTTTCGGCGTTGGCCTCGAGGCGCTTGGCCCGTGTGTAATACTTTTCCGCGTTCTGGAGGGGAGACAAGGTGGCATCGAGGGGAATCTCGAGAGGGTTGCCGCCGAAGTCCTCGAGGCTGACCCTGTCCCCACCCTTGATTTGGGTGCTATAGGCCATCAACAGGTCGCCGAAAGTGCGGTATTGGGCGGCATCGTCGAGCCTGGTCAGCGATTTTTGATAGTCCTGAAGCCGGGCTTGCAAGGTGTGTTCCTGCTTCCGTAGGGCCTCGCGCAGAGGTTTGCGCAAGTTTTCGGCCTCCTCTTTTTCCCACTCTTTTCGCAAATCAGCCGAGAAATCACTGCGGGAAGCGGGATGTTCGACCAGACTGTATAGCCCCTCGAGGATTATCCCTAGCTGGGCCTCAGCGACCAGGCTATAAGGAGTCAGGCCGATGCGCCGGGCCAGCTCCTGGACGAGTTCCTTGCCGATGCCATCAATGTATTTTTGAATTCCACTGGCTAAAGGTTTGCCCACCAGCACGGCTAAGTCCTCCAGGCCCACCTCCCTGGGGTCGAGCTTCTGGTAGGGCGGGGGCGGGGTGTAGGGCAGCCCGGTTTTCAGCTCGCGGAAGCGATTGACCGCTGCCGTGACAGGTCGGTCAATGCCGGTAATTTGCCCCTCCATATCGCAAACCATCAGGTTGGCGTTGCGCCCGGTCAGCTCGAAGACCAGCCGGGTCGGAGCGGTATCCCGAAACCCCTTCTCGCCCTCGATTTCCAGCAACACCACGCGATCCAGTTTGACCTGCTCGAGCCTCAACAAACGGCCCTTGACACGGGCCTCGAGCAGCCGCTGAAAGGGGGTTTTGGCCTCCCCCTCGAGCTTCCCCGGCTCCAAGGTCAGGATGGGGTTGGGCGGGCGGTAGCGCAGAACGAGGTTGCCGAGGCCCTCCAGGAGCAGTGCCGCCGTACCCTCATCCAGAAAAGCCCAGCCCAGGCTCCGCGCTGGGAGCTTGGGAGTCAGGTTGTTTAGCACAGCATTAATCAGCAAACCTTCCATTACCAAACCCTCATCCGACAGAACCAGAGCTTATCATGGTTCCCATTCCTCAAAAGGGAGTCCGCCAGGCATCTGCTGGCGTTTTTCGGCTTTTATTGTGGGACGCTCGACGTTCGATTTGTGGCCCTGGGCGTATATTGACCCGTCATGGCTGAACTCCCCGCAATTCTCGCCGTATTCGCCCACCCCGACGACGAAGCCTTCCCCACCGGCGGAACCCTGGCCCACTACGCCAAACTGGGCCATAAAGTCTATTTGGCCTGCGCCACCAAGGGCGAGGTCGGGCAGCTCAAAGACCCCGCCCTGGCCCCTGCCGACGGCTCCCCGCCGGATATGGCCGCGATTCGCACCAAGGAACTCGAGCAGTCCTGCCGCGCACTGGGCCTCGAGGCCCCAATTTTCCTCGGCTACCACGACTCCGGGCGCAACGAGCGCTTGCGCAAGGACGACCCCCAGGCGCTCTACAACGCCGACTTGTGCGAGGTCGAGGCCAGCATCCGCCAAGTCATCGCTGGAGTGCAGCCCAAAATCCTGATTACCTTCGACCCCCACGGTGGCTACGGCCATCCCGACCATCTGGTGATTCACCGGGCGGCTACGGCGGCCTTTTACTCCAGCGGCCACCTGCCCCACCCACCCCAGCGCCTGTTCTACAGCGCATTCACCAGCGAACGCGCAGCCGCCATGCAAAATAGCGGACAGAACGACAGCATCATGCGTGGTTTAGACCCTCTGGTGTTCGGGGTTTCCGAAAACACCGTGGTGCTCAAGATGAACGTGAGTGACTACGTTCCGGCCAAACTCGCGGCCGTCCAGGCCCACCGCTCGCAGTTCGCCCCCATGACCAGTGATAGTGTCCCACCCGAGCGCCGGGCAGCGATGCTGGAGTGGATGGCTACTGAAACCTTCGCCCTGGGAGGAACCCGCGCAGCCCTCCCCCACTGGCCCCTGCTGGATATGTTCGAGGGCATGTAATCCGGGTGACGGGTATAGGGTGTCGGAAGAGAATTAGAGCGGTTTTCAGAAAGAATAGGGCAGTCCCCTCGGTTAGAAAGACCTTGCCAAGCTCCTTTTTGCCGCCAGAAGAGGCGGCAAAAATAGCGGAAACTGCGATAGCGCAAAGCAAAGGCGGGAGGCAAAAACCCGCCTTTGCCTTTTCGGAACCCGTCCCCCAACACCCCAATCAAGCTCTGGGCACTTCCTGGGCCACCGGCTCTTCGGTGGGCAGCGAGCGGATTTCTTCGGGGGTAATCTGGTATTTGTCGCCGCACCAGTGGCACACCACCTCGGCCCCGCCGTCCTGCTCGATCATCTCCTGGCGCTCGAGCGGCGAGAAGTAGACCAGCGCGTTCAAGGCCCGCTGGCGGTTGCAGCGACAGCTAAAATGCAGCGGAATATAACCCTCCCGGTAGCCCACCACGCTAAGGTCGGTCTCCTGGTAGTCCAGACCCTCGAGCAGGGTTTCTAGGGTGCCCTCGAGGCCCCGCTCCAGTAGCAAGTCGGTGATGCTGCTACGGCCCCCCAGGTTGGCCTCGAGCTGCCTGACTACCTCGTCAGGACAATCCGGCAATACCTGCACCGCGATTCCCCCCGCTACTTGCACCTCTCCCTGTCCATGAACCCGCACCCCCAAAAGCATCGCCGAGGGAGCCTGCTCGGACTGCCATAAGTAACGGGCCAGGTCTTCGGCAATCTCCCCAGAAATTAGCTCGGTGCTGGATTGGTACAGTTCCTCGTTGGAGAGCAGTCGGTCTACTTTGAGTTCGCCTTGACCCACCGCAGCCCCCACGTTGAGCTTGCCATCGGGGCGCAAAGGCGGTTCGACCCTGGTATTTTTTACGTAGCCCCGCACCATTCCGTCCGGCGCAGCCTCGGCAATCGGTCCACCCAGTGGCCCATCCCCCCGGAATTGCAGGGTGATGCGCTCCTTGGGGGTTTTGGAAAGCAAGAAGGTCAGCAGCAGGGCTCCGGTCATGGCCCGGCCCAGGGCCGCGGTGGGCGTGGGTGAGAGGTCGTGGCGGGTTCTGGCTTCTTCGGCAATATCGGTAGTAAGAGCAGCCAGCACGCGGAGGTTTCCGTCCGCCGCCAGCCCCCGAATCAGTCGTCCCATAACCTGTTTATTGTAGCGGGGAGAGGAAAAGAAATAGGGTTTTGGGGCAGGGTTGTAGATTCGGGAAAACTGGTCATTTGGCACGAGTGACTTTTTTGCTTGTGGGTAGCATATCGATATGCTACCCAGAAAAATTATCCCATTTCTTGCACTTATAGCAGTCTTGTTTCTAGCGGCCTGTGGCAGCCCGTCCACATCCAATCCAGGAGGCGGTGGCTCCTCGGGAACCGGAGCTACAATCATTCAAAGCTCGCCAAACTATTTGTCTTTCCTAGGCAATACCAGCTCGACCTTGAGTGTGAGCGCAAATGGGAGTTGGACGGTGGAAAGTGGCCAAACTTGGCTCACAGTTACGCCCAATTCGGGCAGTGGGAACACTACTGTCACAGTGAATGTGGATCGGAGCGGCATAACGCCTGGGAATTATGCGGCCACCTTGCTGTTCAAAGGGAGCACGGCTCGAGAAACCGTCACTACCTATATGCGTTTTCCCAATTTGTCGGGCAATGTTACTGGCCCTACCGGGCAGGTCAAAGCTGGATCGGTAGGGGTCAACCCACAAAGTATAGGTGCTCAAGATTTTCGTCCAGGAGAAGTGTTGGTTCAGCTTAATCCGGCGATGGCCTTGTTGAGCCAGGGAGTGAGCTTGCAAACGGCTAGCAAGTTACCCGAAGTGAGTTTCCAGGCTCTCCAACAAAGCGCCTCGAGGCTAGCTATAGATTATGGCCTCAAGATTCAGCGTTTCATTGCCCCGAACTTCCCTTGGGTGGTGCTAGACATTGGTCAAAAGCCTATAGCTCAGACCCTTAGCGAACTGCAAGCTGACGGGCGCGTAGAAGCAGCCCAACCCAACTACATTTACAAGCTGCACCAACTTAGCCCCACCAAGCTCGAGCAAGCCCCTCAGATTGCCGCCCAAACCGTGCCCAGCGACCCTCTCTATCCCTACCAATGGGACATGAACTTGATTGGAATGCCCCAAGTCTGGAACACCCTGACCGGCACCTCCCGAACGATAGTTGCAGTGGTGGACAGCGGTGTGCAGCACCTACACCCTGACCTCAATGCCAACATAATCTATCCCGGCTACGATTTCGTGACTTCTCAGGCGGGTGGAGATGATCTGGCAGGCGTAGGGCACGGCACCCATGTGGCCGGTACAATTGGCGCAGTTGGGCAAAACAGTGTCGGTGTTGCGGGTATGAACTGGAATGTAAGCATTCTGCCAGTACGTGTCTGTGACAATACAGGATGTCCAACCTCTGCTATTGTTGCAGGCATCGAATATGCCGCAGGTTACTCGGTTTACAACAGCAACAACCAGTTGGTTAAACCCCCAGTAAAAGCTAATGTGATCAACCTCAGCCTGGGAGGGACAGCACCCGACCCTATGCAACAAGCTGCTCTGAGTTGGGCGGTCAGCAACGGGGTGGTAGTGGTTGCTGCTTCGGGAAATAACAGTACCAGCACTATTCTCAAGCCCACCAGTTATCCTGCTGCTTTCCCTGAAGCCATTGCGGTCGGATCAGCCGATTATGACCAGGTTACAAATATCTACTCGAGAAGTTCCTTCTCAAACGGCGACTCTGCACTTTGGGTAGTAGCTCCTGGCGGCACGTTGTTCAACAATGGGCAAGCCGTTGCAATCCCAAATGGCTTGTACGACCCAGGCTACGGCACTTTAGGAGTTGTTAGCACTTACTGGGATTTTGCCAAGAACCAACCAATTTACGCAGTAGACAAGGGCACTTCAATGGCTGCCCCCCATGTTTCGGGGCTAGCTGCGTTGATGCTTTCGGTGAACCCTCAGCTCACACCAGCTTTAGTGAAACTACTGCTATCTAACAACACTTTCCCCCCGAACGGAGGCTATAACACATCTTTAGGCTTCGGCCTTATCAATGCCCCACAAGCCGTGCAAGCTGCTCGGAATTCGCTTACCGCCTTCAACTCCGACTTCATCGTGCGTCTACGCCAGGGTTCCACTGTGGTGATGCAGGCTCGAGCCGATGTAGGAGGCAACTTCACTATGGAGAATATCCCTGCTGGAAGCTATACCCTCGAGGCAGGCACCGACCCAAGTCACAGTGGGGTTCTGGGCCTACCTGGTTCTTTTTACGGCAGCACGAATCTTACTGTGGGCTATAACGGGGACATAACAAATGCTGGCCTCAACGTACAGCCTCAATAAACTGGCCTCTTTGTGCCCTCCCTCCCTAGAATCCCCTGACACATTTGCTGTATTCTGTCAACTGTGAATCTCGACTCTCCGCGCATACTCGTGCTCAACGCCGGGTACGAGCCTCTGGGCCTCGCTAGCGTGAAGCGGGCTGTCATCCTGGTGATGAACGGAACCGCCGAAGTGGTCGAGGACAGCGGTGACTTTCTACGAACTCCCAGGGCTCCCTACCCCGTTCCCAGCATCATCCGCTTGAAACGTTTGGTACGCCGCCCTCCGGGGCGGCTTGCGCTTAACCGGCGCAACATCCTGCGGCGCGATGCTTATACCTGTCAGTATTGCGGCAAAAAAGGCTCCGACCTCACCGTAGACCATGTGATGCCCAAGAGCCGGGGTGGGCGCGGGGCCTGGGAAAACCTGGTAGCAGCCTGCCGCCCCTGCAACCTCAAGAAGAAAAACCGCACCCCCGAAGAGGCCGGGATGAAGCTGGCTCGCCGCCCCACGATTCCCCGCCACGGCCTGCTGCTGGTGGCCGACCTGCCCAATATGCCCGAAGCCTGGAAGATGTATCTGCCGGAAATCGAGCACAAGTAAAAACGCTGATAGCAGATAGGCAATAGTTACAAAACTAAAATCGCTGTCATTCTGAGCCTGTTCGTCCACTGGACGGACGGTGGCGAAGAATCTGATGCGCTAGAAGGCTCGAGACGCAATGGGGACGGTAGTGCATCAGATTCTTCACTACGCTCCGCTTCGTTCAGAATGACAATCTCGGTGATTTTGTGGCTTTCAGCGTTTGTCTCGAGCCGGAGAATACCCGGCCCTTTGCGGTAAGGTAGAAGCATGAGTCAGGCCGTACAACTCCTCTGGCCCACCCCCATCCTGGTCAAGAAGTTCGAGGGGCACGGGGCTGTCAACGCCGAGCTGGTCAGGCTTTTTTATAGCGAGGTGGCTTCGCGCGGGGGGATGCGGGGCAATGTGTATAGCAGCAGCGACGATCTGCTCGAGCGCCACCAGCACCCCGCCCTACAAGCCCTGTTCGGCTTCGTCTCAGGGAGCGTTTTCGAGGTCGCCCAGACCCTGAATGCCCCCCTCTGGCAGCGAATCGGGGCAGGCAAACTCCAGATGCACGTGGTCGGAGCCTGGTTCCAGATTCAAAACCGCTACGGCTTCCACGACATCCACAACCACGGCAACTGCTCCTGGTCGGGGGTCTACTACGTACAGATAGACCCCGCCGAGCGGCGGCGGCAGCACCCAGTCTTGGGGGTGCTCAATGGAATTACCCGCTTCTACAGCCAGCAACTAAACCTGCTGGGGGGGGCACACATGGACATGGGCAATACCTACATGCAGCAGAGCACCTTCGATGTCACCCCGGAAGAAGGCGTGCTGGTGGTATTTCCAAGCTGGCTGCTGCACAAGGCCATGCCCTACGACGGCGAAAAAGACCGCATCATCATCTCGTTCAACGCGCAGATTCACGGCGAGGGCGGGAGCAAGGGGCTCGAGTACGGCTTTCATTGAAGTACAAGATAAGATTATGGAAGTATGAAAGTATTTCTCTCGTACAGTCTTAAAGAGGATCCACTGGTTAATGAAATTGCCAATGCAATCTCGCCCCATGCAGAAGTCTTTTATTGGGAACAGAGTCAAACTCCTGGTGAACCAGTTTGGGACTCGATTTATCGTTGGATAGACAATAGCGATTTGGTATTAGCCATAATTACAGACAACACAGTTTCCCGTGCGATGTCTGTAGGACAAGAGATTGGGCATGCAAAAGCTAGAGGAAAGCTCATCATTCCTCTTGTCACCTCAGAAGTAAAGATTTCAGACTTAGGCTTTCTATCCGAAATAACGTATCAAAGAATCGATCCCATTAATCCTGAGCCTGCTTTAGCAAAAGTTGTTCACAGAATTCAAGAACATAAACAGCAAATGCTTATAAAAAACCTTTCTATCACCGTAGGTATCGTTATCCTCGTTTTCGGCTTAATTGTTGTCGCTACTCAAGATACAGAATAAACAAAAACCATTAAAAACTCTCTTCATGGCATTGGGTGGGCCGAAGCCAGCATCCGCACCCGTTCTCGCAGTTCTTCCGTCGGCCCCAGGGTCAGGGCTTCGTCTATCATCCCGGCCACGATAGGCATTTCCTCGACTGTGAAGTCTCTGGTGGTAATAGCAGGCGTGCCGATGCGAATACCCGAAGTCACCCAGGGCTTCTCGGGGTCGTAGGGGACGGTGCTCTTGGAGACAGTGATGTTTACCTTGTCCAGGGTGGTGCTGGCCTTGTTGCCCTTGATGCCCTTGCCTTGCAGGTCAATCACGAACAGGTGATTGTCGGTTCCTCCCGAGACCACCCGGTAGCCGCGCTCGACGAAAGCCTGGCTCATGGCTTTGGCGTTTGCGATGATGCGCTCACCGTAGTCCTTGAAGCCCGGCTGCATGGCCTCCCAGAAAGCCACCGCCTTGCCAGCGATGACGTGCTCGAGCGGCCCGCCTTGAGTTCCGGGGAAAATCATCTTGTCAATCTTGGCCCCAATCTCGGTATCCCCGGAGAGAATCAGACCTGAACGTGGCCCACGCAGGGTTTTGTGCGTGGTAGACGTGACCACATGGGCATAAGGAATGGGGTCGGGGTGCAGGCCCGTTGCGACCAGCCCGGCGATGTGGGCGATATCGGCCATCAGATAAGCCCCTACCTCGTCGGCGATTTCGCGGAACTTGGCGAAGTCTATCAGGCGGCTGTAGGCCGAGGCTCCGGCGATAATCAGCTTGGGTTGGTGCTCTAGGGCTAGCTTGCGAACGATGTCGTAGTCGAGGTATTCACTCTGGCGGTCTACCGGGTAGCCCACCACGTGATAGTTGATGCCGGAGAAATTGACCGGGCTGCCGTGGGTCAGGTGGCCGCCTTGGTCTAAGGCCATGCCCAGCACGGTGTCGCCCTTTTCCAGCAGGGCGTAATACACCGCCAGGTTGGCCGAGGAGCCGGAGTGCGGCTGCACGTTGGCCCAGGCCGCGCCAAAGAGCTGTTTGGCCCGCTCGATAGCCAGGGTCTCCACTTCGTCTATCACCTCGCAGCCGCCATAGTAGCGCTTGCCGGGATAGCCCTCGGCATATTTGTTGGTCAGCACGCTGCCCACCGCCTCGAGCACGGCTTTGGAGGTGAAGTTCTCCGAGGCAATCAGCTCCAGACCTTCGCGCTGGCGGGCGGCTTCTCGAGCGATGAGGCTAAACAGGGCCTCGTCGCGGATGGGGGTCTCGGGCGACTTAATCACGCCCTCGAGTATACCGCCAATGCCGGAGGGGAGGATGTTGGGGTGGGGGTTGCCAAAAAGCCCGAAACCCCTACCCAGTGGCTCGAGGCGAACTGCCTCCCCGACGGTGTTTCTCGATAAGCCAATTATACCGTCCTGGTGTAGCGGTTTTGCCTCTCGTCTTTAGACCTTCGACCTTCGACTTTTGGCATCTTGCTTCCCCCTCCCACCTGTGACCTGGATTACCTCTGGACTGCGGTTTGCGCTACACTAGAATCATGAGGAACTTTCTGATGGGGCTGGGGGGCTTATTGCTGTTAGCGGTGGTGGGTTTGTTGATCTATTTATCCATTGACTACGTGCGCTTGGCGGCTGCCGCCTCAACCCTCAACAAAATCTATCCCAATCCCATTGGGTGGGTGGTTCTGACCACAATCGTGGCCCTATTGTCGGGACTCTTTTTTGGGCTGGGGCTACGCTCTGGACATCGCGAAAACCCGGAAATCAGCCCTCGTCCCTAACCTCGCCGCTTGAACGCTGCCGCTGTTCTGGCTTAGTGTCAGGACATGGGCTACGTGTATGTATTGGCTGCCGCGACTTTATGGGGCTTGTTGGGCTCGGTTTCCAAGTTGGTGTTCGCGCAAGGGATTACCCCCCTCGAGGCAGCTTTCTGGCGGGCCGTAATGGGTGCATTGATATTCGGAACTCACGCCATAATCCTGCGCCAGACCCGCATTGACCGCAAAGATTTACCAGCCCTGGTCGGCTTCGGCCTGGTCGGGATTGCCCTGTTCTACGGCGGATATCAAAGCGCGATTGCGACCGGTGGGGCTGCGCTGGCAGCAGTGTTGCTCTACACCGCTCCGGCCATGGTAGCTCTGATGTCCTGGCTCATTTTGAAGGAGCGGATGGACGGCTCCAAGGTGCTGGCCGTGCTCTTGACCCTGGCCGGTGTTGCGGCCATCAGTTTGCAGGGCGGAACGGTGAAAGTTACCGGCGTGGCGGTCTTATGGGGATTGGTTTCGGCCTTCACCTACGCCACCTATTACATCTTCGGCAAGCTCTATTTGGGTCGCTACGCTGCCCCTACGATGCTGCTGTATGCCCTTCCAGTGGGGGCTTTGGCCCTAGCTCCGTTCGTTCATTTCGCGCCCAAAACCGCTACGGCCTGGGTGGCGATGATTTTCCTGGCGCTGGCCTCGACTTATGCCGCCAACCTGTTCTATTACGCCGGGTTGAAGCGGTTGGAAGCCACCAAAGCCTCGGTGGTGGCGACGATAGAACCGGTGGTAGCAGCCCTGGTGGCCTGGCTGTGGTGGGGGGAAAAGTTCAACCTGCTGGGCTATCTGGGGGCGGTGCTGGTGCTGGGTGGGGTCTTGTTTATGGTGTTCAAACCGGCAGTCTCGAGTCCGGCCATAGAACCCACCCCGTAGCAAGTCTCACCAGTGCAAAGTAGCCTGGAGCAAATGCTAAAACGAGTCACTTCACTCCTGGCTTGGCTGGTGCTGGCGCTGGTTTTCGCGGTTCCAGTGACCTTCACCTACGACCCTCCCTCGGGCCTCGAGGTGCAGTCGGTTAGCTTGCGCGGCAGCTTCAACAACTGGGGCCAGACCCCCTTGCAAAAGCAGCCTGACGGAACCTGGAGTGTCACCCTAGACCTGCCGCCGGGCGATATCCAGTACAAATTTTTCATCAACGGGCAGTGGCCCAAAAATATGTGCGACGACCCCACGTACGGCACGCCGGGCGTGGATGCCCAGGGGCTGAACTGTACAGACGACGGCAACGGCGGGATGAACGCGGTGCGCACCGTAAAATCGGGCAGCGACAACCCCCACAGCGATAGCCTGGCCTTCCAGCACGACCCCCAGAACGTGCGCTACCTCTCGGTGGCAGCAGCTAAACTCTCGGTGCGCTTTACAGCCGCAGTGGGCGCGGTTCAAAGCGCAGTGGTGGTGGCGGATAAAACCTACCCTATGCTCGAGCAGCTCGTCAGCGATGAAAGCGCGACCTGGCGGGCGGCCCTACCAACGACTACCAAAAGTTACAGCATCCAGCTCACCGACAAGGCCGGAAAGGCCCAGAGCTTCGGCCCTTTCCAGGTTCCGGCACAACCTTTTAAAGCCCTGGACTGGGTTTCGGGCCGGGTGGGATACCAGATTTTCCTGGATCGCTTCTGGAACGGCGACCCCAGCAACGACGCACTGGCCCTGAAGAGTGATGAGTACAACTTCAACCCGGTCTGGAAGGGCGACTCGAGCCTACCCAAACCCTACGTCTCCAAATGGAGCGACCCGCCGGGCAACATGCACTGCTGCCACCAGTATTTTGGCGGCGACCTGGCCGGTTTTATCCACAAGCTGCCCTATTTGAAGGCCTTGGGGACGACCTTTGTCTACTTCAACCCGCTTTTCGACTCTGGCTCGGCGCATGGCTACGACACCAACGACTACCTGAAGGTCTCGCCCAAATTCGGCGACAAGGCGCTGCTGAAAAAGGCCCTGGACGCGGCCCACAAAAACGGTATGCGGGTGATTTTCGACTTCGTGCCCAACCACACCGGGTTGGGCTTTTGGGCCTTCCAGGACGTGGTGAAAAACGGCAAGAATTCCAAATATTGGAACTGGTACTTTATCAAGCAATATCCCTTCACACCGGGGGATATCCGGGGTTACGAGGGCTGGGCCGGGGTGGCCAGCCTGCCCAAGCTCAACACCGGCAACCCAGAAGTGCGCCAATACTTGATTAATGCGGCGGTGAGCTGGATCAAGTTCGGCTTCGACGGGCTGCGTGTAGACGTGGTAAACGAGCTGATTGACCCGCACAACTTTTTCAGGGATTTGCGCAAAGCCGTGCGGGCCGCCAAGCCCGAGGCCTACATGGTGGCGGAAATCTGGCAGCGTGATCCCTCCTGGCTCCAGGGAGACCAGTTTGACTCACTAATGAACTATGCCATCGGGCGCGACGTGCTGCTGGGGTACGCTCGAGGATTGTCCAGCGGCCCTCGCGCTTTGAGCGGCCTGTCCACCATCTATAGTACCTATTCCGAAGCCGTGGCCGCTCAGGGCTTCAACCTGATCGGCTCGCACGACACCGCCAGGATCCTCACCGATTTAGGCGGCGGAAACTTCGGCGACAAGCCTTCCGCAGAAGGAATTGCCCGGCTGAAACTCGCTTCCGCGCTGCTGTACGCGCTCCCCGGCGTTCCGGTCTACTTTCAGGGCGAGGAGTGCGGTTTCACCGGGGAAAAAGGGGTATATCCAGTGAATGAGCTGTATCGCTACGCAGTGCAGTGGGATAAGTGCAACCCGGACACGCTAAAGCACTATCAAAGCCTGGGCAAGCTGCGGAAGGAAATCTCCGCGTTGACAAGTCCAGTTTTCCGCGTCTACAAGGGCGATGGCAGTATTCTCGCCTTCTTCCGGGGCGAGGCCGGGCCTGCGGAGGTGCTGGCGGTGTTCAACAGCAGCCAGGAGGCCGCAACCCTCACACTCCCACCCGGCTCTTGGCGCGATGCCGCGAACGGAAAAACCTACCCGGGCGAAGTACCGATGGGGGCGATTTCCTGGCGCTATCTGGTGCGGGCTGGGCAATAGATTTGCGGCGAAAATCAGTTCCCTCTCCCTTTGGGTTAGGGTGGGGGGGACGCGGCGATTGAGCGTGTAGGCTGCTATAAAGAACGGCCTTTTGCAGCAAATCAAAAGCGGAGGATCGCCACCCCCACCCTAGCACGGGCAAAGCCCGGCCCCGTCCAGGGGGGAATTCATGTTGCGGCAAATCTATTAAGGGCTAGGGATTTGCCACCCTGACCCCTTGGTCAGTACAGTGTTTTCATGCAGCGCAAAAGCCTATCCGCCATCACCCTGGCCCACGTCACAGTAGATATGCACACCGGCTCCCTGGCGGTGCTGCTGCCGCTGCTGCTGTCCACCTTCCACCTCAACTACGCCGCCGCCGCCGCGATTATCACCGCTAACAACATCGTGATTGCCTTTGCCCAGCCGCTATTCGGCATTTTGGGCGACCACAAATCGTTCAAGTGGATGGTCTGGGTGGGCTGTCTGCTGACCGGGGTGGCGATGGTCTCGGTGCTGTGGCAACCCTATTACGTCTTGGTTATCGCGGCAGTGATTTTGAGCGGCATCGGCTCGGCGATGTTTCACCCAGAGTCGCTCAGCCGGGTTCGCGTGGTCAGCTCGAGCAAAATCGCCAGCGCAACCTCTTTTTTCTTCTCCGGGGGCAACGTGGGTTTCGCGCTGGGGCCGATTCTGGCAACCCTGCTCACCGAGCGGCTAGGCCGGGCCGGAGGGCTTTTGATGCTGGTTCCCACTTTAGTGGCAGTAGCCCTGCTTTTTAGCCAGTGGCGAACCATCGCCCAAGACAGCCTAAAAAAGACCCGGCTCGAGGCCAGTGCCACAGGCCGCCCCTGGCTTGCCGCCGGGCTAGTGGCCTTCTTGATGTTGCTGATTACCCTGCGCAGCACGGTTACGACCGGCCTGCAAACCTTTATCCCACTGTACTTTCACTACACGGGCTCCCTCAGCCGCGACGGGGCAGCATTTTTGGTCACGCTGCTGGCAATTTGTGGTGCGGCAGGGACGCTCACCGGTGGCCTCGCTGCCGACCGCTACGGGCGCAAAGTGACCATGGCCACCACGGCCTTGCTGGGGCTGGGCTTTCTCTACGTGTTTTTGCACAGCAGTGGCATCGTGCAGATGGTCTCGATTGGGCTGGCCGGGGCCTCCTTGAGTGCGGCCTGGCCGATTATCGTGGTGATGATTCAAGAGGCCATGCCAGGCCACGTGGGTCTGGCCTCGGGCCTTTCTCTAGGCACTTCCTATGGGGCTAGTGGCTTAGGGGTAGCGGCACTGGGGCGCTTCGCTGACGGTTTTGGCTTGGGCAGCACCATGCAGGTGCTGACCCTGCTGCCCATCGCTATCTTTGCCCTGACCCTGTTCGTGCCTGAGCGCACGGCCAGACCTGTAGCAGCTACAGATTAAGGCTTTCCACATCTAGCTCCTAAAGTTTGCGCCCATCATAGGCGCAGACGGAGGTGGGGTATGAGAAAAAGTTTATGGTTGGGGTTATTTGGATTGCTGGCGTTAGTGGGCTGTGTTCCCTCCTACCAAGCCCCACAGCCCTACTATGAAACCCGGCTGGGCTTCAATTTTCTGATTCCCCCCGACTGGCCCACGGGGCGCTACGGCGAGCGCGAGTATGCAGCGGTTGAGCTAACCCAGACCCAGGCCCTCAGCAGCGGGGCAATCGAGCTGTATTACATCCCCATGGACAATACCAAACCGCCCCAGCCGCTGTTCAAGATTTATCAGTACACCAAGACCAACTGGGCCACCGCTCAGGGCAGCTCGAGCCTGGACAGGCCAAAGCTGGTGAAGAGCGGGGATGTGGTGTACGCCGCGGTGCTGCCCACCGCCAACCCCTACGACCCCACCACCCCAGACGGCAAAACCTACGCCAGGATGGTGTTAACCCTAGACCAGATTCAAAAATCTATCGTGCAGCGCTAAAGGTCTCGAGGTTTTGGGCCTCCCCCGCTTGGCATAACAGCCCGCGGGGATTTTGCGTATAGGACAGTGCTTATCAATATCGAAACAAATGCTTCCTGGACAGAGGTTCCAGGGCAACTGTGCGACCATAGAGGCGATTTATGAGTCGGCCCTACACTCAACAGGTGTGTCAGCGTGGCCTACGCCGGGCGGGGGCCTCTGCCCCTACAAAACCGCGTTTTTTGGCCGAATAACCTCCGGGTTGTGGGGGCCAATCTTGTGTTCGGCCTTTTTATTCACGTACACTGATATTTACTCGGTTTGAGTATAGGAGGCAACCATGTCACTCACCCGCAGCCGCACCGCCGATATCCTCGAGCGCCGCAGCAAAATCGTCCCCAGAGGGGTTTCCCAGGTTCAGCCGGTAGTAATTTCCAAAGCCCTGGGCGGGAAGATCTGGGATGTAGATGGTAAGGAATACCTGGACTGGATCGGGGGCATCGGGGTGCTGAACGTAGGGCACAACCACCCCAAGGTGGTGCAGGCGGTGCAGGAGCAGGCCGCCAACTTCATGCACACCTGCTTCCAGGCTGTGGCCTACGAGCCCTACATTCGCTTGGCCGAGCGCCTGTGTGCTACTGCGCCAGGCCAGGGCCCGAAAAAAGCCTTCTTCGTGACCACCGGAGCCGAGGCCACCGAGAACGCCATCAAAATTGCCCGGCAGTACACCGGGCGGCCCGCCGTAATCGCCTTCACCAACAGCTTCCACGGGCGCACCCTGATGGGCATGACCCTCACCGGAAAGTCGAGCTACCGCCAGAGCTTCGGCCCCTTCGCACCGGAGGTCTACCACGCCCCCTATCCCTATGCCTATCGCGGCTGGGACACCAAAGCCGCCCTCGAGGGTCTGCAAGAACTCTTCGACACCCAGGTGGCCCCGGATCGCGTAGCCGCCATCATCATCGAGCCCCAGCTCGGCGAGGGCGGGTTCGTGCCTGCTCCAGCAGCTTTCCTGCGGTCTTTGCGTAACCTCACCAAAAAGCACGGCATAGTGTTTATTGACGACGAAATCCAGACCGGCATCGGGCGCACCGGCAAGTTTTGGGCCCTCGAGCACGCGGGCGTGGAACCCGACCTGATCTGCTTCGCCAAGAGCATCGGCGGCGGCCTGCCGATTGCGGGCGTGCTGGGCCAGGCCGAAATCATGGACGCGCCTGCGGTGGGCGGCCTGGGCGGAACCTTCGCCGGAAACCCTCTGGCCTGTGCCGCCGGAAACGCCGTGCTGGACATCCTCGAGGAGGAAGGTTTGCTCGAGCGGGGGGTTGGGCTGGGCCAAATCCTGCAGGAGGGCTTTACCAAGCTGCAAGCCCGCTTCCCACAAATCGGCGACGTGCGCGGCCTGGGGCCGATGGCGGCGATCGAGCTGGTCAAAACTCCCGAGGGCAAGGAACCCGACGGAGCCCTGACCCAAAAGGTGATTGACCAGGCCCGCGAGGGTGGCCTGCTGCTGATGAAAGCAGGTATGCACTACAACGTGATTCGCTGCTTGGTGCCCTTGGTGGCGAGTGAGGACGAGGTAAAAAGGGGCCTCGAGGTGCTGGAACAAAGCCTCGAGAAAGCCCTCCGCTAAAGACCCTCTCGATGGCCTAGAGCGGTTTTTGCAAAGAACCTGGGGGTGGCCTGGGCCTATTTACTGGGCCCGTCTGCGCAGAGAACCGCGATACATCCCAGAGGTGGAGGATGTCGCCTGAAAGTCAAAATCTGCTTCGAGGGGCTACCCTGGCGGACGCGCCGAAGCTCCTCGAGTTTGTCCGCGCCTACTATGCCCACGACGGGATTCCTTTCGACGAATCCTCGATTCGTAGCGGCCTGAACGTTCTGCTGCAAGATTCTTCGCTGGGACGAGCATTTTTAGTCCAGGACGGCGAACAGGACGCGGGCTACCTGATTGTGGCCTTTGGCTTCGACCTCGAGTTCGGCGGACGGCAAGCGACTGTTACCGAGGTGTTTATAGAAGATCGTCACAGGGGTCAGGGGCTGGGGACTAGAATATTCGCACAGCTCGAGGTCATCTGCCGGAGTCTGGGTATCGGGGCGCTCGAGCTACAGGTCGAAGAGGACAACCTCGAGGCCCAATCCTTCTACCAAAAACTCGGCTTTTACGCCCACCGGCGCATCCCCATGAGCAAAATGCTAAACGCAATACGCAAAACGCCGAAGGATAAAGGAGAGATTATGGCCTACATCAACCTCAAAACCCCCATCCCCGGCCCCAAAAGCCAGGCCTTGCAAGCCCGCCGCGCGGCTGCCGTCACCGCCGCGCTGGGCCAGGCCAGCCCCATCGCGGCCCAAAAAGCCCACGGCTCGCTGGTGGAGGATGTGGACGGCAACACCCTGATTGACCTCGCCGGCGGTATCGGTGTGCTGGCTGCCGGACACACGCCACAGGCCGTAGTAGAGGCGATAAAAGCCCAGGCCGAAGACCTCATCCACATCTGTAGCATCGTGGCAAACCACCAGAGCTACGTGGAGGTCTGCGAGCTGCTCAACCGCCTGACCCCCGGTGTTTTCCCCAAGAAGAGCTTCCTCTCCTCGGGTGGCGCGGAGGCCGTGGAGAACGCGGTGAAGTTCGCCCGGCGCTTCACCGGGCGCGACGGCATCCTGGTCTTCGAGGGGGCCTACCACGGGCGCAGCAACCTGACCATGGCCATGACCAGCAAATACAGCCTGTTCAAAAAAGGCTTCGGGCCGTTCGCGCCGGAGGTCTACCGGCTGCCGCTGCCCAACCTCTACCGCACGCCCAAGGGGATGAGCCCCGAGGATTACCTCGAGTGGTGCTGCTGGAACCTGGAAAACGCCCTGGTGGCCCACATTGACCCCTCGGCGCTCGCCGCCATGGTGATCGAGCCAGTCATCGGCGAGGGCGGGTTTATCCCCGTTCCGCACAAGTTCCTGCGCAAGATTCGGGAGGTCTGCGATGCCACCGGCGCAGTGATGATCGCCGACGAGATTCAAAGCGGCTCCGGGCGCACCGGCAAGATGTACGCCATCGAGCACAGCGGGGTGATTCCCGACCTGATCGTCTCGGCCAAGAGCTTGGGTGCCGGAATGCCCATCAGCGCGGTGACGGGCCGGGCCGAAATCATGGACTCGCCACACGTGGGCGGGCAGGGCAGCACCTACGGCGGTAACCCTTTGGCGAGTGTGGCGGCGATTGAAACCCTCAAGTACCTCTCGAAGCCCGAAGTCTTGGCCAAAGCGACAGCAGTCGAGCGCGTGGTGCGCGAGACCTTCGAGCCAATGAAAAAGGATTTCCCGGTAGTGGGCGACGTGCGCGGGGTGGGGGCAATGATGGTGGTGGAGTTCGTCAAAGACCCGGTAGGCAAGGAGCCCTGGCCGGAGTTTACCCTCGAAGCCATCAAAACCGCCTCGGCGAACGGGGTAATTCTGATTCGCGCTGGGCTCTATACCAACTGCATCCGCTTTCTGCCCGCGCTGGAAATCCCCGAGGACATGCTGCGCGAGGGCTTGGGCGTGGTGGCTGAGGCGATACGGAGGACGTACAAGACCATGACGGTAGATACCTAACCCCATATCACCCCCCAGAGATTGACGGGCAGACCCAGGTGTCTGCCCCTACAAAACCTATGAACCTTGCCCAAGACATCCTCGAGGCCCATTCCCGCCTCAAACCCTACGTCCTCGAGACCCCGCTCGAGCACTCCCTGTCCTTCTCGCAGGCTACGGGGGTCGAGGTCTGGCTGAAGCTCGAGAACCTCCAGCATACCGGCAGCTTCAAGGTGCGCGGGGCGCTGAACAAGCTGCTCTCGCTCTCCCCTGCTCAGCTAGAAAAAGGTGTGGTAGCGGCCAGCAGCGGGAACCACGGGGCGGGCCTGGCGTATGGGCTCTCGAAACTGGGCGCGACGGGCATTGTATTCGTGCCGGAGGGTGCGGTGGAGACCAAGCTCGAGGCCATCCGCCGCCTGGGGGCCGAGGTACGGTTTCACGGTACGGACGGGGCAGATACCGAAATATATGCTCGAGAATACGCCCTTCAGCACGGATTAATCTACATATCACCTTATAACGACCAGGATGTAATCGCGGGGCAGGGGACAATTGGCATGGAAATCGCTGGTCAACTACCCCTCCCTCAACTCACATCCTCCCCCCAGCAAAATCCGCTCTCGAGCCCTTCGCAGCCCCCCCTGCACGCAGGGGGGGAAGGGGGGGTCGTCTTCGTCACCGTGGGCGGCGGTGGGCTGATTTCGGGGATTGGGTCGTATCTGAAATCGGTCAACCCCAACGTCGAGATTATCGGCTGCCAGCCGGAGAACGACGCGGCGATGCTGGCCTCGGTACAGGCGAGCCGGATTGTCGAGATAGACGCAAAACCCACGATTTCTGACGGGAGTGCAGGCGGCCTCGAGCCCGGTGCTATCACCTTCGACCTCTGCCGAACGCTGGTGGATGAGTGGGTGACGGTGAGCGAGGCCGAAATCCACGCAGCGATGCGGCAGTTTATCCAGAACCAGCATCAGTTGCTCGAGGGCGCAGCGGGGGTGGCCCTGGCAGCGTTCCTGAAGACTGCTCAGCACTGTCGAGGGAAGAACGTGGTTATCGTCATCTGCGGGGCCAATATCGGCCTGGACAAACTAAAATGGGTGCTGGAATGAAAGAGATTCTCTCGAGCGCAGACAACCGATTCGTGGTAGTGCAGAGCGAGCCTGCGATGGCGGAGCAGCTCGAGGCCGTCCAGCGGGCTTCCTTCCCCACCCTGGCCGAGCACGAGCTAACCCTGGCCCACCACTTCCGCAGCCACATGAAATACTTTCCCGAGGGGCAGCACGCCGTGGTGGAGGGCGAAAGTGGCAGGGTAGTGGCCTCGAGCAGTGACCTCATCGTGCGGCTCGACCTCGCCAACATCTGGCACCGCTTCGTGGACATCTCCGGCCACATGACCCTCTCCACCCACGACCCCACTGGCGACTGGCTCTACGGCGCGGACATCGGCGTACACCCGGATTACCGTGGGCATGGGCTTTCCACCCTGCTCTACACCGTGCGGCAGGACTTGGTGCGCCGCCTGAGGCTCAAAGGCCACACCGCCGGGGCCATGCCCAAGGGCTACGGGTCAGTCCAGGATGAGATGCCTTTGGAAAGATATTTGCTCGAGGTGATTCGCGGTGAGCGCTCTGACCCGGTGCTTTCGGTGCAGCTCAAGCGCGGATACGCCATCTGGGGCATCATCCCTGAGTACCTGGAAGACCCCAGTTGCGCCAACTATGGGGTACTGATTATTTGGCGAAATCCCGATAAGGTAAGAAAAGGGTGGCTGTAGATCGAGTACAGTTAATTCAGCATGAGTTATTTCGTATCTGCAATGCTCATTGTGGTGGGCATCATTCATTTGCTACCGCTGTCTGGTGTGTTCGGAAGTGAGCGGCTTGCCGCGCTCTATGGCTTGTCCTTTAACGAACCCAATCTTGTTATCTTGATGCGCCATCGTGCGGTGCTGTTCGGAATTGTTGGCCTGTTGCTGACTTTTGCTGCGTTTCAACCCTTGTTTCAAACCTTGGCATTCGTCGTTGGCTTTGTCAGCATCGTCTCTTTCTTATGGCTGGCCTGGTCTATCCAGGGTTACAATCCTCAAATCGCTCGTGTTATCAGAGCCGATGTTATTGCCCTAGTTTGTCTCATCTTGGGCGCAGTTGCTCATGTTTACCGCAAATGAAAGGGTGGCGACCTCGAAGCCCTCGAGCTTCGTCCGGGCCTTGTAAGGTGGGATTTATCGCCTGCAAAGCCTCGAGGTTCTCATCATCACGGACGGCAAAATCGTCGCCGCCGGCTCTCTCCAACCCCGAGCTCCAAAGATGCCCACATCGGTGTCTAGGTGGATCGCCCACCTATCTCTACCCTATCTCACCCGCTCTAGCTTTCATATCCTAGAGCTTGCAAAATAGCGTTTAGTTCTTCTTCCGAATGGTAGGCAATCTCGAGCCTGCCCCGGTTCTCTGCGGTAAACCGCACCCGCGTGCCCAACTGTCGCGTGAGCGCTCGGGCTATTTCGGCATAGGCTTCCACCGAGCGCCCTCCTGAAGCCTTGGCCCGCACCGGAGCTTCTTTGAGCCGCTCGGCTTCCCGCACGTTGAGGTTTTTTGTGATTACCTCGCTTAGCCCCCAAGAACGCCTGGCTTCAGGCAGCATCAGCAAGGCTCTGGCATGTCCGGCTGTAATCTTGTTGGACTCCAGGGCTTGGATAGCCTCGGGGGAAAGCTGGAGCAGGCGCAGGGCGTTGGATACCGTTACCCGGGCCTTCCCTACTGCCTGGGCCACCTCTTCTTGGGTCATGCCCATGTCTACCAAACGCCGATACCCCTGGGCTTCCTCGATAGCGTTGAGATCCTCGCGCTGCAAGTTTTCAATCAGGGCTAGCTCGAGGGCTTCCCGCTCGCTGATATCGCGGATAACCACCGGCACTTCCCGCAACCCCGCTTGCTGGGAGGCCCGGTAACGGCGTTCCCCGGCAATCAACTCGTACATATCCCCTTTGGGGCGCACCATGAGGGGCTGTAGCAAGCCTTTTTCCTTGATGGAAGCAGCAAGCTCATCCAGGGCAACTTGGTCGAAGTAGCGACGGGGCTGATCTGGGTTGGGCTTGATTAGGGTGAGGGGCAGTTTGGAGACTCCTGCTGAGCTTTTAGGCAATAAGGCCTGCAAGCCTCGTCCCAGTCCACTAGGCTTCTTGGACACGGCGCATCACCTCCTCGGCCAGACGGCGATAGGCGTGGGCTCCGCTCGAGGTCGGAGCATACTGAGCGATATCCTTGCCGTGGCTGGGAGCCTCAGCCAGTCGAACATTGCGTGGAATTACTGTCCAAAACACCTTTTCCCCCAGATTAGCCCGCAGGTTGGCCTCGACTTGCTGCGAGAGCAAGGTGCGCGGATCGTACATGGTAATCAGGATACCCAAAAGCCGCAGCCCAGGGTTAAGTTCCGAGCGCACCTGATCTACCGTATCCATCAAACCTGCCACCCCCTCGAGGGCATAATACTCAGCCTGCACAGGCACAATCAGCCCCTCAGCGGCAGCCAGCACATTCAAGGTGATCGGCCCCAGGCTGGGCGGGGCATCCAGTAAAACTACGTCGTAGTTGGCCTCCAGCGAGGCAATCACCTCAGCTAGGCGAGTGGGATTTTCCAGCAGCTCGGCGGCTGCCCCCACCAAATCCGGGCTGGCTGGCACCAGGTCTAGACCCTCGGTCACCTCGAGGATTGCGGTTTCGGGGTTGGTATTTCCGACCAGGATGCTATAAATACTCTCCGAATCAGCAGTCTGCCCCAGCCCCGAAGTGGCATTTACCTGAGGGTCAAGGTCTATCAGCAAGACTTTCTGCCCAGCTTTTGCCAGATATACCGATAGATTGACGGCTGTAGTGGTTTTACCCACACCACCTTTTTGATTAACAATCCCAATGCGCTTCACGTTCTCACTAGGATAAAGGATTTTTCTCGGGCATTCCCGGTCTACGGGGATATTTAGCCGGTGTAGGAGAAGTTTTTTCAACAATTACCAAACACCTAGAATCGCCAATTATAGGCAGTTCGAGCCACACCGATTCAACCAGTTTCCCCCCCAGCTTCTCCAGGGCTGTCCCCGATGCGGCAACTTCACTTTGGGCTTCGACCCCTTTCTGTGCAATTAGATAGCCCCCCACCCGCAATAGCGGTAGACACAGCTCATAGAGCGTGCTCAGGGTACTCACCGCTCGAGTGACCACCCGGTCATATTCTTCTCGGTGGGCCGTCTGATGCCCCAAATCCTCTGCTCTCCCCCACAACGTGTATGCATTGGGCAAGGCCAATGCCTCCAATACCTTCTCCACAAACCCTATCTTTTTGCGGGTCGCATCTATCAGCACCACCTCGAGCTGGGGCCTAGCAATACATAAAGGCAAGCCTGGAAACCCTGCTCCCGTGCCCACGTCTATTACCCGCAGGGTTCCCTCCAGCCGATTAGAGCGCAGGCAGCTCAGGGAGTCTATAAAGTGCTTAAGTACAATTTCTGGTTCGCTGGTTAACCCGGTGAGGTTCATTTTTTGATTGCTCTCGGTCAGTAAGTCAAAGAGTTGATCGAAAAGTTCAAACTGCCCCGTCAGATTGAGCCCCAAATCACGGCTGGCTGCAATAAATAGCTCTTTCCCCTGAGAACTCAGTCGCATATTCTATAGGTTATACTTCCGCTTCATCTCGAGGTAGCGGCCATGCGCATAAGAATCGATTGATTCTATAAACACCCGATCCAAAATAGGGATTAACTGTTCCCGAAGGACAGCACCTCGAGCCATCCATTGATAATACGTGCGCTTGTCATGATGGTAGGGGCCATATAGCTTGGAACCAGGAATCAACCCGACCAATAGCCGAAACAGTGCTTCGTGACGCACATGCATTCGAATAGTTATGTGAGGTTGGCGACCATCACCACCAAAATGTCCTTCGCCAATCAACACTCCAACCAATAATCCTGTTTCAAAGTCGTTCATCTATATTTCCGTTGTTCTACCCTCGAGGTTTCCCGTGAAACGGCTCTTAAAAAATATAAGGGGTGTTGTTTCACCGTCAAGTTTCTCGTGAAACCCGATCCCGTTGTTTGGTCACATGAATGATCAGGGCGGTGATGTCAGAGTCGCGCACACCCGATACTTTGGAGGCTTCAGCCACCGTTTTAGGTAGGGTTTTGCAGAGTTTCTCCACGGCCTCTCTGGATAGGCTATGCACTTTTGCGAAATCAAGATTGCTTGGTAGTGGAAAATTTTCCAATTCTTCAGAGCGACGGCGCGATTTTTCTTGACGCTCGATATAGCCAGCATATTTAGCCCTAATCTCTACCTGAAGGGCCTCAGCTGGGGTTAAGGGTGTGGTTGGCTCCCCCACTGACAAAAGAAGGTCGGCATAACAGGTTTGGCTGCGCCGCAAATAGTGTAGTGCTGAAGTACCATTTATCTTGATTTTTTCCAGTCGCAAAAGTTCATTCTGTACTCGAGCGTATTTTTGCTCCATCTGGCTAAGGTCTGTCTTGGGCCGTAGTCCCCAGGTCAGCGCGAAGGGCATCAAGCGCTCATCTGCATTGTCCGAACGACAGAGCAGGCGCAACTCGACTCTCGAGGTCATCATTCGGTAGGGTTCATTGGTTCCAAGGTGAACCAAATCATCCACCATTACCCCGATATAACCTGACTCTCGAGGAAGGCTGGCGACCGGCAAGCCGAGGACAAATCGGGCAGCATTCAAACCTGCCAGCAAGCCTTGTGCGGCTGCTTCTTCATACCCAGAAGTACCATTGATTTGTCCTGCTGAAAACAAACCTGGGAGGAGTCTGGATTGCAAACCGGGGGTGAGCTCTAGGGGATTTAAGGCATCATACTCGACAGCGTAAGCATAGCGTTGGATGGAGGCTTGTTCAAAGCCCGGCAGGCTCTGTACCATCTTGATCTGAAGCTCAGGGGGCAGGCTCGAGGAAAACCCTTGTAAATAAAGCTCTGAGGTCTGTAGGCCGTCGGGTTCAACGAACAACAAGTGGCTATCTTTATCCTGGAAACGCACCACTTTGTCTTCTATCGAAGGGCAGTAACGTGGCCCCACCCCTTCGATATCTCCCCCATACAATGGGGAAAGGTGGAGGTTCTCTTGGATAAGCCTATGGGTCGCTGGGGTAGTGCGGGTTTGCCAAGTCGCACAGACCGAAGCATTCGGCCCTGGAGTTCCAGCAAAAGTCTCTGGAGGGTCGTCAGCGGGCACGACCGTTAGTTTTGTAAAATCTACCGATTCCGCCTGGATCCGCGGTGGCGTACCGGTTTTGAAGCGAAATAACTGATGCCCAACAGCTCTCAGGCTATCCGACAAAAACCGAGCAGGTGGCTCACCTTGACGACCCGCCGCCCTAGAGTGTCGTCCATACCAAACCGTGCCCTGTAGAAAGGTTCCGCTAGCGACAACCACAGCGGATGAGGCCATGCGCCGACCATCTGCGGTGAATATACCCTTGAGCATATGGTTTTCCAGCCAAATAGCGGAGACCTCGGCGCGAACGCTATCTATATTGGGGTGGGCAAGCAAAACACGCTGGGCCTCGAGGGCATAGCCATCACGGTCTACTTGAAGCCGTAAGCTCTGTACAGCGGGTCCTTTGGAGCGATTGAGCACACGGGTGTGAATCGCTGTAGCATCAGCTAGCTTGCCCATCAGCCCACCCAGAGCTTCGATTTCGGCCACCAGTTGGCTTTTGCCTGGACCACCTATTGCCGGATTACATGGCATGAGCCCTATGCGCTCGGGGTTAGAGGTGATTAGACCTACCCTCACCCCGAGCTGAGCCGCGGCCCAGGCGGCTTCAATTCCGGCATGGCCTCCGCCAACGACAATCACATCATAGACTTCCATCGGCAACATTGTAGCAGGGCCGCCGCGAAGGACAGATTTTAGACCTTCCCACTATCGCGATTCTCTGATTTTTGCCACCGCACCCAGCGGCAAAATCTCGGACGGGCACAGTAAATACCCTCAAGCCACCCCAAGATTCTTTGCAAAAGCCGCTCTAAAAGCCTTCTCAATGTGGTTGCAAGCCTGTGGATAAGTCTTAGAATAGCGGGACGGAGGATTAACCTTTGACCCAAAATACTGTTTGGCAGAACGTCCTCGAGTACGTGCGCCAAAGCATTACCGAGGTCGAGTACCACACCTGGTTCGAGAAAATCCGGCCTTTGGGGGTCGTGAATGGTTCTCTCGAGCTGGGGGTGCCGACCTCGTTCGCTGGGGATTGGATTCAAAAACACTATGCTGAGCTGATCCAGGAAGCCCTGACCCGCCTCGGGGCACAAACCCCTCGTTTTGAACTCAGGGTAGTTCCGGGAAATCCTGTTCAGGACGATATATTCTCAGCACCTAATCAACCTCAGGCCAAAGCGCCTCGAGCCCGGCTCAATCCCAAATATACCTTTGAAAACTTTGTGGTCGGGCAAAACAACAACTTAGCCCATGCGGCTGCGGTGGCGGTGGCCGAGTCACCAGGCTATGCCTACAACCCTTTGTTTTTATACGGTGGGGTGGGACTGGGGAAAACCCACCTGATGCATGCCGTGGGCCACTCGGTGGCCCAGCGTTTTCCCGACAAGAAAATCGAGTACGTGACCACCGAGACCTTTACCAACGAACTAATTAACTCCATTCGAGAAGACCGTACCTCGGAGTTTCGAGATCGCTATCGCTCGGTAGATTTGCTGCTGGTGGACGATATTCAGTTTATTGCCGGTAAAGAACGTACCCAGGATGAGTTTTTCCACACCTTCAACGCGCTGTACGAGGCCAGGAAACAGATCATCCTTTCTTCAGATCGCCCACCCAAGGACATCCTGACTCTCGAGTCTCGCCTGCGCAGCCGCTTTGAATGGGGTCTCATCACCGATATCCAGTCTCCCGACCTCGAGACCCGTGTGGCTATTCTCAAGATGAACTCCGAGTTTCGCAATATGCGCGTTCCCGAAGAGGTGCTGGAATACATCGCCAAACAAGTCACTTCCAATATTCGGGAACTCGAAGGGGCCTTGATGCGGGTGATTGCCTATGCCTCACTCAACGGGGTACAGCTTTCCAAGCAGATCGCCATTAAAGCTTTATCTGATGTGTTCACGGCTACCGAAACCAACATTTCCCCCGAAGAGATCGTCAAGGGAGTAGCCGAACACTATAGTTTGAAAGCTGAGGAGATTCGGGGGGCAGGCCGCCGCAAAGAAGTGGTGATTCCCCGCCAAGTCGCTATGTACCTGATCCGCGATGTCACCCATATGTCCCTTCCTGAAATCGGTCAGTTCTTCGATGGGCGAGACCATACCACCGTTCTATACGCCATTCAGAAGATACAAGAGGCAGTAGATAGTGATGTCAGCTTGCTTCAGGCGGTCAAAACTATAAAAGAGCGCTTACGCTAGGCTCCTTTTCCCACAGCCTGTGGATAACCCTGTGGATAACTTGTGGATAACCCTGTGGATAAAGCTGTGGATAAATGCGTTTGGTATGGGCTTGTGGATAAGTCCCAGTTCTGTCCACAACTTATCCACAGCTTGTCCACACTTTTATACCCCCTTTATCCACAGGCTCAATTCGATAAGGCTGGGGGTTTAAGTCACCATATCCACATATCCACAGGCCCTACTACTACTACTACTAATTACTTAAATTCTTTAAAACAGATAGAAGTAGTTAAATTAGAGGCTGGTTTTTGAACCATCAAAACTATCAAAATCACATTCAAAGGCCATGCTGATACAATGCATACGCTGATGAAGAAAAGACAAGCCAACCCCAAACCAGGAGGACGCTAGTGGAAGTCCGTATTCCTAAACGCACCCTTGCCGAAGGGTTATCTATCCTAGAGCGGATTATCCCCAGCCGTAGCAGCAACCCTATCCTGACGTATCTGCCCTTAGAGTTGAGCGATAACGGGTTGATTCTGAAGGGAACTAACGGGGAAGTGGATATCGAGGTTCGCCTACCGGCTGAAATCCAAGGGACGGGTCAGATGCTCGTACCAGCCCAGACCTTTTCCCAGATTGTGCGCAGCTTGCCGGGCGAACTGGTCGAGCTTATCTTTGGCGAGCGCCTCGAGCTTCACTCTGGAGCCTTCAATACCCAGCTTTCGATTACCAGTTCGGAGGGCTATCCCGAGCTTACCTTTGGCAATCCTGGTTCAGAAAAAATATCCGCCTCCCGGCTAGCCCAGGCTATTACTCGAGTGCGTTATGCAGCCAGTACCGAGGAATATCGGGCTATTTTTCGGGGGGTACAGCTCGAGTTTTCTCCACAAGGTTTGCGTTCGGTGGCCTCGGATGGGTTTCGGCTGGCCCGCTATGACCTGCCCATCACCCTGGAGTCGCGCAAGCTGGTTATTCCAGCTCGCAGCGCCGATGAGATCGTTCGGGTTTTCAAGGATGTTCAGGGTGAGGTGGCTTTGGCAGTGGGGGAGGGCACACTGACCCTGGTAGGGGATGCTGTGAGGATGGCAGTCAAGTTGATGGAAGGGGAGTTTCCCGACTACGCCAGGGTTATCCCCCAGAGCTTCGTGCTCGAGGCCACGCTATCTGCCGAAGCCCTACAGGAGAGTCTCAAGCGGGTGGCGGTGCTTTCTGATCGCAATAATCACCGGGTTAACTTGCTATTTAATGAGGGCAAGCTGGACATTGATGCTGAGGGTGACTATGGGCGGGGTAGGGAAGAGCTGAACATCGAAACCAGCGGAGAGTCGCAGATTATGGTTGCGTATAACGCGCAATACCTGATAGATGCCCTGGCTCCTGTCGAGGGCACCGTGCGTATCAAGCTTTCTGGCCCCACCAGTCCCAGCATCGTGCAAGCTACGGAGGATAGTGGGTATCTAGCCGTGGTAGTACCGCTGCGGGTTTGACCCATATCAAAACCCCTCTGCCCCCAAACCCAACCTGGCGGTGTAGACTGGTAGCCGCTTGGCGGAAGGCTGTAAACCCTTCCACAGAAATCAGCCACAGGAGGCACTTCTAAACATGACTACGATTGTCGAAGTCAAAGGGCGCGAGGTGTTGGATTCGCGCGGCAACCCTACCGTCGAGGCCGAAGTGGTGCTCGAGTCGGGTGCTCGGGGTCGGGCCATGGTGCCCTCGGGGGCTTCCACGGGAGCCCATGAAGCCATTGAGTTGCGCGATGGGGGACCGCGCTACGCGGGTAAGGGCGTGCTCCGGGCGGTGGCTGCGGTAAACGAGCGCATCGCTGACGAAGTTCAGGGTCTGGACGCGCTCAATCAGGAGGCGATAGACCGGGCTATGCTCGAGCTCGATGGCACATCGAACAAGGGCAACTTGGGGGCCAACGCCATCCTGGCGGTCTCCCTAGCCACCGCCCACGCCGCAGCTGAGGTGCTGGAAATTCCACTGTATCGCTATTTGGGTGGGGTGCAGGGTGTGACCCTGCCAGTGCCCCTAATGAACGTCATCAACGGTGGAAAGCACGCCGATAACAATGTGGATTTCCAAGAGTTCATGCTGGTTCCGGGGGGTGCTCCGAGCTTTGCCGAGGCCCTGCGCATGGGGGTGGAAACTTTCCACGCTCTAAAATCGGTTTTAAAGGGCCGGGGATATAACACCAATGTTGGAGACGAAGGCGGGTTTGCCCCCGACCTAAAATCGAACGTGGAGGCTGTAGAGGTGCTTCTCGAGGCCATCTCCAAAGCGGGATACAAGCCGGGCCAGGATATTGCGCTGGCCCTCGACCCCGCCAGTAGCGAGTTTTACGAAAATGGAAAATATGTCCTGGAGGCCGATGGTAAATCGCTTTCGGGCCAGGAGATGGTGGCTTACTGGGAAAATTGGGTAAACCAATATCCCATCGTCAGCATCGAGGATGGCCTGGCCGAGGACGATTGGGACACCTGGAAGCACCTCACTCAGCGCATCGGGCACAAGTGCCAACTGGTAGGGGATGACCTCTTTGTGACCAATCCGGCTTTTCTCAAGAAGGGAATTGACCTGGGGGTGGCGAACTCGATTTTGGTCAAGGTTAACCAGATTGGCAGCCTCAGTGAGACCCTCGAGGCCATTCGTCTGGCCCAGCGCTCGGGTTATACCACCATCCTCTCGCACCGCTCGGGCGAGACCGAGGACAGCACCATCGCCGATATTGCCGTGGCAGTAAATGCAGGCCAGATCAAGACCGGCTCAGCCAGCCGTTCGGATCGCCTGGCGAAGTACAACCAACTTCTGCGCATCGAGGAAGAACTCGGGCTGGGAGCGAGATTTTTAGGCTTCGGAGCCTTCAAAAAATGATGCCGAAGGTCGAAGGTCGAAGGCCAACCCTGACTTTCGACTTTCGACCTTAGACCTTCGACAAGGTAACTATGGGACTTCCTAAACGAACCAAAATCGTCGCCACTTTAGGGCCTGCGAGCAGCACGCCTGAAGTCATCCGGGCCTTGATCGAGGCCGGGGTGGATATGTTCCGCCTCAATTTTTCGCACGGCTCGCCGGAAGACCACCGGGGTAGGGTCGAGATGATTCGGAAAATTTCGCTGGAGATGGGCCGTATCGTGGCTATCCTGCAAGACCTACAAGGCCCCAAGATTCGTTGTGGTCGTTTTAAGGAGGGGGTGGTAGAGCTACAGCAGGGGCAGAAGTTCATCATCACCTCCGAGCCGGTAGAGGGCGATGAGCACAGGGTTTCTACCACCTACCGGGGGCTGCCTGCGGATGTGGAACCAGGACAGATGCTCCTGCTGGACGACGGCAATATTCGCCTGCGGGTGGATGAAGTGCAGGTCAACGATATCCACACCACCGTTATCATCGGGGGGCGGCTTTCCAACAACAAAGGCATCAATATTCCCGGAGCCGATCTCTCGATTCCGGCGCTCACCGACAAAGATATCGAGGATTTGGTACTGGGGGTGCAGCTCGAGGTGGATTGGGTGGCCATGAGCTTCGTGCGGAGCCGCGATGACCTCCTGCTGGCTCGGCACTACCTGACCCGCCAGAACTCCCGTGCCCGCTTAATGGCAAAAATCGAGAAACCCTCGGCGGTGGCCCGCTTCGACGAGATTCTGGAGGAGGCCGACGGCATCATGGTGGCCCGTGGCGACTTGGGCGTGGAGATGCCGCTGGAAGAAGTCCCGGCGGTGCAAAAGCGCATCATCCTCAAGACCGTGCAGGCCGGTAAGGCAGTAGTGACGGCCACCCAGATGCTCGAGAGCATGGTCAAGAACCCCTCACCCACCCGCGCCGAGGCCTCCGATGTTGCCAACGCCATCTTTGATGGCAGCGATGCCATCATGCTCTCGGCGGAGACCGCCGCAGGAGCCTATCCGGTGGAGTCGGTGGCTTTTATGACCCGCGTGGCCAAAACTGTCGAGGCCACCAAGGAATATCTAGACCGCCTCAACGCTTTGCGCCCTGAACCCAACCGCACCATCCAAGATGCCATTGCGCTAGCTGTAGACGACGTGGTAGACGCGGTGGGAGCCAAGGCCGTGGTGGTGTTTACTGCGACGGGCGGGGCGGCCCGCCGGGTGGCCCGTACCCGCCCACCGGTGCCAATTCTGGCCTGCACTCCCAACCCCCACATCTGTTATCAGTTGGCGATTGTCTCCGGCGTGTTGCCCATCACCGCACCCGACCCCAAAGATACTGACGACATGGTGAAAATCGCTGTCGCCAAAGCCAAAGAAACCGGATTGGCGGAAGTAGGCGAATACGTGGTGATTGCCGCTGGGGTGCCCTTTGGGGTGCGAGGGACGACGAATATGCTGCGGGTGGAGCGGGTGAGTTAGGCGCTGAAGTGCTGTCGAAGGTCAAAAGTCGAAGGTCGAACACTAAAAAATCCCCGCCAGTGGCGGGGATTTTTGTTGTTTCAAAAGCCCGTCCAGGACGGGACAGCTACTTTTTGTGATAAAGCTTATCGGGAAACATCGCGGCTTGCTGGTCTACATAGCACCAGACCCAGCTTTCCCCAGGCTCGAAGGATTGAATTAAGGCATGACCAGACTCGTGGAAGTGTCGGGTGGCGTGTTTGTTTTTGGAGTTGTCGCAGCAGCCGACATGGCCGCACTCGAGGCAGATTCGCAGGTGAACCCAAGTGTCTCGCATCTTCAGGCATTCCTCGCAGCCCCGTGCGTCGCTGGCGAGGTCGGGTGGATTGGCTTCCAAAGCCCGTAGGTGCGTACAGTTAGCCATGCGTTGATGCTAACGCAGTTTGGAGCGCCCGGATTGCGAGGAAGATTATGGTATCAGCGGTTTTGCCTTCGCTCACGTAAGCTTTGAGCTGCCCCCGACAAGAGGTCACAGTCGCGCTTAGAAAGCCCCAAACTATCTCTTAGCACGGTTCTATCGGCCTGCTCGAGCCCTTCCTTACCCTTTCCCGCACGGTGTAAAGCGTCCAGGTCGTGCGCGAGTGCCCCCAGACTCCCATTCAAGTTTGGCTTTGCAATAACTACCCGCTCGGCTTCGGTGGGCTCGAGCTTGAGCATCCCGCCACCCATCGCGTGGCCCTCGAGTTCGGCGCTCAGGCGGGTTAGGGAAGTCTGCCAGAGTGCGGACAGACCCTCACTGCTGACCTCAGCACCAGGATGCAGCCGCAGAACGTGCAAAGTGTTTGGAGCTACCACACTGGCATTGTTGGCGACCAGCCAGGGCGTTTCTCCGCTCATATAGGTGAGGAACGCAGCGGGCAGATACACGTGCAGCACGCTGTACCAGGGCTTGCGAACCCTGCACTTGTAGGCCAGATGTACCCCGTTTGTTTCTCCCTGCTCGATGTAGTTGAGCACTGTGTCTGGCAGCTCTTTGGCTCCATTGACATAAAACAGATACTGTTCAGCTTTCTGCCAATCTTGTTGTGTCAGCCGCAACCCAGCCAGCGCCCGGCTTCGGCGAATCGCGGGTTTGAGGAAAGTTTTCGGAATCTTCAGTTCGCGCGCTTGTTGCGGGCTGAGGTGGAAATACTGGTTGTCCCCGGTCACATATCCGATGCCGACATCAGCGATTTGACCCAAACGTTGGACTCGTGCGGAGTCGCGTAACTCTCGGTAAAGCTCTCGAGCCTTGCGCGGAATCCAGCCCTCGAGCAGCCGCTCCTTACCGCTCGAAAGTTCTCGGGTCTCGAGTTTTTTGGCACGCTTCAGTGGAGTTCTCAATCGTGCTAAAGCCTCGGCATTTTCTAAGTCGAGTGTATGAAAACTTGCCTCAAACCAACCCTTGTTCTCCGCGAGCAACAGCAAAACGTCTTGGCTTAGGTCGGGAAAAAGTTTCTTTCGGAAGGTCAGGAACCTGACCTGCTCGAAGCGGCCAGCGAGATACTCGAGCACCGGTCGGGCATAGGCCGCATGTCCCAACTCCATTGGAATCACCATGCCGATACGCCCGCCGTCTTTCAGCAGGGCAGCCGAGTGAACCAAGAACGGAGCCCAGGAACTCGCCAGTTTGCTCAGATGCACACCCTCAGCAGCGGCTCGCTTGAGGGCTTTATCCCGCCCTGCACCCGTGAAACGCTGATAGCGAATAAAAGGGGGATTGCCCACGATAACCTCAGGGCTCCCAAAAGTATTTGCGTCCACGTCAAAGAAATCCCCATGGGCGAGACTGCTGTTTCCGACCCGGAAACCCTCAGCAAGAATTCTGGCTGTCCGGGCGTGGACTTCTGCGTCTAGCTCAACCCCAAACACTTGTTTTTGTGGCTTCCCGCCGAGTTCCTTCAAGCGCTGGCTGGCAGCGTACAAAAACACCCCACCCCCAAACGAGGGATCTAAAACCCTATCGTTGGGCGACTGCAGGGCCCACCTCACCAGGAATTCCGCGACGGGGAGGCTGGTGTAATAAGCCCCGAGGCGCTTGGCGACCTCGCCCGTCGGGCCATCCGGTAGATGTAAGGCCATCGCCCGCAGATTACCAGAGAAATAGCCAGTGGGTGTGCGTAGGGACGCATAACTATGCGTCCCTACAATCCCGCTGGTAGACGGGCCCTTAGGGGCTACTTCTCCAAGAACATCAAGTTTTCGGGTGGCTCCTTCATCCGCACCTGCCGCCCTTTGACCTCCACCAAAAAGTGCAGCCCGGTTTTCTGGCCCTTGTCGAGCACCACCACCTCGTCGTTGCGAGCCCGCAGATAGCTGTCCAGGCCCTCCAGCGAGAGGCTGCCCTGGTTCAGCTCGAGGTAATCGCTCAGGCGGCGGAACAGCTTGGGCACAATCACCACATCTTCCGTCAGGCTGGTGGCTTTTTTAACCTCGAAACCTTTGGTGGTTTTGTCCACTGGCCATAGCCCCTTGCCTTTGCGGGCTGCCACAACCGCCTTGGTCAGCTCGCCCCGCAACTCGAAATATAAGCCGCTGTAGTAGGTGGGATAGGCCAGCCCCTGTGCCAGCAGATGATAGTTGGCACTTTGCTTGAGCATCGCCGCATTGACGAAAACTGTGCTCCCATCGCGCTCGGGTGGTTTTCCTTTGTAGACGAACGATACCGCTCGTCCGTAGGTGTCCACGAACTTGGAGATGATGTAGCCAGGAACCTGGGCGGGTTGCGAGGAGAGGACTTTCTCGTTGACATCCTGCTGAACCTGGGTAAAGCCCAGAAACTTGAGCAGCTCGTCCCTGGCAGCATGGGCAAACTTGAGCGGCTGGTGCTCGACGGTGGCCCCGCCTACCGATGGGGTGTAGTGGGTCTCGAGCGCATCAATGGCATCCAGGCGCTGCTGTACCCCGCCATCCTTATTTTTGCGGATGCGGTGGGTTTTGCCCAGGGCCTCGAGTTCGTCCCAGCGGGCCACTTTACTGGGGTAGAACTTGATGGAGTCACCGTCCGGTGCTCCCCCCACGATGCGGTAGTTGCCTTCGATGAGCAAATAGGGCATACCTTTCCTCCTTGTTTTACAGGCTACTGTCTGAAAGGTTACGCTGAGGTTACAGGAGGATGACAGATAAAGGCTCGAGGATGAAGATCAAAATCAAGGTCTTTTATCATTCATCTTTTATCCTTTATCGTTCATCCTATGAAAGCCATTCAAGTCATCCGCACCGGCGGCCCCGAAGTACTCGAGCTAACCGAGCTGCCCACCCCCACCCCTGGCCCCGGTCAAGTTTTGCTCAAGGTCGGGGCAGTGGGCCTCAACTTCGCCGATATCCTCAACGTGGCGGGTGAATACCTGACCCGGCCCAAGCTGCCGATGATTCCTGGCATGGAGTTCGCCGGAACCATCGAGGCCCTGGGCGAGGGGGTGAGCGGCTTGCAAAAAGGTCAGTTGGTTGCGGCTTTAGCTGGAACCGGCGGCTTTGCCGAATATGCGGCGGTGAGTGCCAGAGCGGTTCTTCCAGTGCCGCAAAACCTCAGCGCGGTGGAAGCGGCGGCCCTCCCGGTCTCGTACTACACCGCCTATTTCTCGCTGAGAACCCAGGCTCGAGCCAAGCCGGGCGAGTGGGTGCTGGTGCAGGCGGCGGCCGGGGCGCTGGGAACAGCCTCGATTCAGATGGCCAAGGCCATGAACCTAAAGGTGATTGCCCTGGCGAGCAGCGAGGCCAAGCTCGAGCTGTGTCACCACCTGGGGGCCGCTGTGACCTTGCTCAACACCCGCGAAGACCTGGTGGATGCCGTTCGGGAGGCCACCGGCGGGCAGGGTGTGGACGTGCTGTTGGAGGTAGTGGGCGGCCCTGGCTTCGCCGCCAGCCTCAAAATGTTGGCTTATGGTGGGCGTTTGCTGGTCATTGGCTCGGCCAGCCGTGAGATGGCCCAGTTTCATCCGGTGGTGCTGATGAAGGGCAACCAGAGCGTGATGGGGGTGTGGCTCACGCCCTTCGTCAGCGACCCCCAACTGATGCAGGAAGCCACCACGTTCATGACCCCGCTCCTGGCCTCGGGCCAGGTCAAGCCGGTAGTAGGGGAGAGGTTTAGCCTCGAGGACGCGGGCAAAGCCTTCGAGTTCGTGATGAGCCGCAAGAACACCGGAAAAGTGATTATCGAGCCCTGACCGCTTCTTCCTCGGTCTCGACTACACCTATGTTTTGGGGGTTTGATGGGTCTTGGCCTGATTCGCAGCGCCCCCTGGCTCTCGACCATGACAACAGGTGTTTTCGGCCCCAGACTTTGGGCCAAAGGGCTCTAGAGCCTCTTTCTAACTGGTGATTTGCGATATGTCTAACTCCTGGTTTGATCAGACCCGCCGCTTTACCCACCGCATGGTGCGCCACGCCAGCGTCACCGAAAGTGTGGGCGAGGTGAGCTTTGCCAAGCACTTGGAGGGCATTCTGGCCGAGCTTGCTTACTTCCAGCAGCATCCCCAGCAACTCTGGCTCGAGCCCATCTTGGGCGATCCCTTTAGGCGTTCCAACGTGCTGGCGCTGGTGCGTGGGCAAGGCCAGAAGACCGTAGTGTTGACCGGACATTATGATGTGGTCAGCGTAAAAACATATGGCCCCCTCGAGCCCTACGCTTTCGACCCCGACCAACTTCTACCCCGCCTGATTGCCGACCTCGAGGCCAACGCCCGCTCCGAGGCCGAGCACCGGGCCTTGCGCGATCTGGTATCGGGGGACTATGAACCAGGACGCGGCATTCTGGATATGAAGTCGGGTTTGGCGGCGGGGATGTCGGTGCTGGAGGCCTTCTCGAGGCTGGATAAGCCTGTCGGCAACCTGCTGTTCTTGGCTGTGGCTGACGAAGAAAACAACTCCTGGGGAGCCAGGAGTTCGGTGGCCCAGCTTCGGGATTTACGAGAAACGCTGGGTCTGGAAATTGCTGCGGTAATCAACCTTGATGCCACATCTGATGAGGGTGATGGCTCGCAGGGACGAGCCTGGTATTTGGGTAGCGTGGGCAAGCTGTTGGTTTCGGCCTATGTGGTGGGGATAGATACCCACGCCGGTTATCCGCTCGAGGGCATCAACCCCAACTTTTTGCTCTCGCAGATGGTAAGCCGTCTGGAGTGTAATCCTGCCCTGGCCGACAGCGCTTCGGGCGAGACCGCTCCACCGCCCACCACGCTCAAGCAAACCGACCTCAAAACCCACTACGACGTGACCACCCCGGGCCGAGCCTGGGCCTGTTTCAACGTTCTCAGCCACGGCAAGAGTGCGGCTGGAGTATTGGCTGAGTTTCGCCAAGAAATCCAAGTCGCCCTCCACGAAGCCTTGCAGGAGCTGCGCTGCCGTGCGGCAAGTTGGGGAGCCCAGCCCAAGGCTTTGGAGGTCGAGCCATATGTGCTAAGCTTTGCCGAGCTATGCCAAAAACAGCGGATGGGGCCGGGCTTTGAGGCCGAGCTAGCGGCGTTTGTGGCCCAATTAGACACCACCCTTGACTTGCCCACTCGCAGTCAGCTCATCACCGATTGGGCCTGGGGCAAGAGCGAGCTGATCGGCCCTGCTGTGGTGCTGGGGTTTGCTTCGCAGCACTATCCTGCGGTGTTGGCGCAGGGTCAGAGTCCAGTGACCCAAACCGTGCGAGCGGCACTCCAGCGGGCCGGGCTCGAGACCGCAACCAGCGTGTACGAGCGGGGGTTCTTCGCCGGAATCTCCGACATGAGCTGGTTCGGTCAGGCCACTGCGCTCGACGTGGCAACCGTAAACGCCAACACCCCAGCGCTCTCGGCCCACCTCCAAACCGCTCCCCTAGGCCTACCCACCTTCAACCTGGGCCCCTGGGGCCGCGACTACCACCAGTGGCTCGAGCGGGTTTATGCCCCCTATGCCTATGGGGTGCTGCCAGAGTTGCTATGGCGAGTCTCGAGGGAAATTCTTTCAGGAAGTACGGGGTAGACGAGAGACAAGCCCATAAAAGGATTCCTATGCAAATCCCCCTTTCCCGCCCAACCAACCCCAGCCGGGTTCTTGTCGCCCTGGTCGCACTTTATCTCATTGGGGGCTCGACATATTTGGCGATTCGTTACGCGGTGGTAGACTTCCCGCCCTTGATGGCGGGGGCGATTCGCTTCCTGATTGCTGGGGCCGTGCTGTACGCCATATTGCGAGCCAGGAAAACGCCTTCCCCCACGCGAGCGGAGTGGGGCGGTGCGGCTAGGGTAGGAGCCTTGCTGCTGGGCGGCGGCATGGGCGGGGTGATGACCGCCGAGCACATGGGCGTGGCCTCCGGCCTGGCGGCGATTTTCCCGGCGATAACAGGGATAGTGTGGCCTAGCTGTAGACCCAGCAGAATCCAGTCCTCGAGTTCCTCTTCCAGCGCATCCCGACAGGCTTCTAAGGTCTCAGCTCCGGCCCAAAGTCCTTCTAAACCTGCAATCGTGCCAATTTAATCGAACAGCGGGTCTTCGATGGTCTCCTAATGAGCCAGTCGCAAGGCCTCTTTGATGTAGCTGGTCAGCGTGCCCATATTCCCAAGTGTAGCTGATTAGACAGCCGGTTTTTTGAAGGCCTGGTCGGTATCGAGCACCTTGGTCACGCCGATCTCGCGGCAGTTGTCGTAGAAGGGACAGGCGCTGCACTCCTGGTAGACCTTGGGGGGCAGGTTCTCTCGAGTCGTGACCGCGTACCCCAGTGAGGTGAAAAACTTGACCTGGAGCGTCCAGGCGAAGATTTGCGGAACGCCCATGTCCTTGGCCTCGCGCTCGGCAGCCAGCGCCAGCCAGCGGCCCAAGCCCTGTCCCTGCCGCTCAGGGTGAATGGCCAGCCCGCGCACCTCGGCGATGTCGTGCCACAGCAGGTGCAGCGCCCCCGAACCCACGATGTGCCCGTCCTCATCCTCCAAGACGAAAAAGTCGCGCAGGTTTTCGTAGAGGTGGTTGTGGCTGCGCACCAGCATCAGGCCGCGCTCCGACCAGTATTTGATGAGGGTATAAATCCCCTCCACGTCGGCCATCTTGGCCTTGCGCAGCTCGACGTTGGCATCCCAGCGCACTGGCGGCAGGATGGTGGTTCCTAGCTCGATGATGCTGCTCATTTCCTCCCCTTTTTCTCCTCCCGCCTTGTGGGGGAAGGTAGGGCCGAGCGGCCTGCGCCGCCGGGCTGTGCCCGTGCCGGGGTGGGGAGAAGTGAGCCGAAGGCGAATGCCCTTGACTCGTCCAGCACTAACGAAAGCTGCGCTTTCGACCTCCCTCCCGGCCTCCCCCGCAAGGGGGGAGGGTTTATGACTTGATTCATTGGTTGACCTCGAGTTTTGCGGCTTCCAGGGCTTCTTTAACCGCTTCTGGTGCGGTTCCGCCGTAGGAGTGTCGTCGGTGGATGGCGGTCTCGAGGCGGGTTAGAAGGGGGGCATCCGCTTCATAAGCTGGGTGGAAGCTCTGCAACTCGCCCAAACTCAGATCGCGCAGTTCCTTACCGTGCTCGCCGCAGTAGCGCACGATGCGCCCGACCAGGTGGTGGGCTTCGCGGAAAGGTACGCCTTTTTCGGCCAGATAATCGGCCAGGTCGGTGGCGAGCGAGAAGCCCGACTCGGCTGCTTTGGCCATGGGCTGGGGTTTCCACTCGAGGCCCGGCAGCATCGCCGCCAGCAGCTTGACCGAGGCTCGGTAGGTGTCGCAAGCATCAAAAATCGGCTCTTTATCTTCTTGAAGGTCTTTGTTGTAGGTTAGCGGCAAGCCTTTCATCAGGGTCGCCAGCGCCACGAAGCTGCCCAGGGTGCGTCCGGCCTTGCCCCGAATCAGCTCGGCGTGGTCGGCGTTTTTCTTCTGTGGCATGATGCTCGAGCCCGTGCTGAAGGCATCCGGCAGGCTGATGAAGCCAAACTCGAAGGAGCTGTACAGCACGATTTCCTCGGCGATGCGCGAGAGGGTGATTTGGCCGATGGCCAGGGCGGCCAGGGTCTCGAGGGCGAAATCACGCGAACCCACCGCGTCCATCGAGTTGCGCATGGGGCGAGTGAATCCCAAAGTTTGCGCGGTGAGGTACCGGTCAATCGGGAAGCCCGTTCCTGCCAAGGCCGCCGCTCCCAAGGGCGATTCGTTGAGGCGGTTTAATGCGTCCTGGAGGCGACCCGCGTCCCGTGTGGTCATCTCGTAGTAGGCCAGAAACCAGTGCGACAAGAGCACCGGCATGGCCCGCTGGGTGTGGGTGTAGCCGGGGAGGATTAGGGGGGGCTCGAGGTACTTCTGGGCTTGATGAACCAAAACCTTACGAAGTGCCTTCAGTTCGGTCAGAATCGCGCTCAGCTCACCGCGCAGCCAGAGCCGTAAATCCGTCGCTACCTGGTCGTTGCGGCTGCGGGCAGTATGGAGTTTCCCCCCCACTGGCCCGACGATTTCGCTCAGGCGGGTCTCCACGTTCATGTGGACATCCTCGAGCGCCTCGCGCCATTCAAACTGGCCGTCCAGGATTTCCTGGTGCACCTCGAGCAGCCCCCTGCGCAAGGTTTCGGCCTCTTCGGCACTGATAATTCCCTGCTTGCCGAGCATTGCAGCATGGGCCAGTGAACCTTCGATGTCCACCAAAGCCAAGCGCTGGTCGAAGCTCCAGGAGGCGTTGAACTGCTGGGCGAGTTCGTTAGGGGCTTCGGAGAAACGCCCGCCCCAAGTGCGCTGTGGGGTAGAACCACCCCCTACCCCACCCTCCCTTGCTGAGGGGGGAGGAGTTCTTGCGTTATCGCCTGAACTCATGACATCACCTCGAGGGTCTTTTTCATCACGAAAGGCAAGGGTGTGAGCGGGTTGGGCGAGCTGTAGCGCAGTTTGGGGTCGTGGACGAAGCCGAATCCGGCGTACCACTCGAGCAGCCTGGGCTGGTCGTGCCGGACAGCCAAACGCAGTTCCTTGATCCCCATGTCAATGGCTTTGGCTAGCAAGACATTCATCAACTCCGCCCCCAAACCCTGTTTGCGATACTCTTTTAGTATCCCCAGCTTCTTGACCTCCCACACCCCAATCTCGTGCGGATGCCGCACCAGCCGCACCGTGCCGACGATTTTCCTGTCGTCCTTGGCAACCCAGGCATAACCGCGCTCGAGGTCTTTCTCGACTTTCTCCGCCGTCTCCGCGTGTCCCGAAGAATCCGGCGCGACCTTTCCGGCCCAAGCCAGGCGCACGGTTTTAGCAATCGCCTCGGCATCGGTAAGTGTGGCAGGGCGAATCTCTATCATCAGCCAACCCGCTCCCAGACTTGGTTGAGGTGGTGCTCGAGGTGTGCTAAGTAGTCCTCGGCGAGAAACTTCAGCGTGACCGCCCGAGTTCCCACGGTAAAGTGGTGCTCCAGGCTGGCCTCTGGCAAGTGCTCGATGACGTGCGCCAGATGCAGGTTATAGAACTTCCACAACGACAAAACCTGGTTCCAGGGGCGTTCTTGGTAGGCTTGCAGCCGCACCCATTCATCCTGCACGTAGCCGGGAAAGGTCAGGCTGTCCTCGAGCCCGACCCGCACGAAGCGGGCGTGGTTGTTGCAAGCCGAGTCAATCAGGTGGCCCAAAATCTCTTTAGCCGACCACTTGTTCGGTGCAGGCTTGTGCGAAGCTACTTCCTCACTTACCGAAGCCAGTTTAGAAGCGGCCCCCTCGACAATTTCACGCAATCTAATCTGCATTTCGCTCCCTGCTCTCAGCCCTCTGCTAGTCCTTCGGCTGGGTCTTGGCCCGCACCCGCAGCCGCAGCGAGTTCAGCTTGATAAACCCGTCGGCATCGGCCTGGTTGTACCCACCTTTTTCGTCGAAGCTGACCAGGCTCTTGTCGTAGAGGCTCAAGGGCGACTTGCGCCCGCTGGTGATAACATTGCCCCGGTACAGCTTGAGCCGTGCCGTGCCGGTAACGGTTTTGGCCACATGATCGAAGTAGGTTTGCAGGGCCTCGCGCTCGGGAGCGAACCAGAAGCCGTTGTAGACCAACTCGGCGTATTTGGCCGCAAGTTGGTCACGCTGATGCAACACCTCGCGGTCTACGGCAAGGCTCTCCACGGCCCGGCGGGCATGGTACAAGAGCGTCCCACCGGGGGTTTCGTAGACTCCGCGCGACTTCATTCCCACGAAGCGGTTTTCCACCAGGTCAATCCGGCCTATCGCGTTCCTGCCGCCGATTTCGTTGAGTTTGGCAAGAAGCGCGGCTGGGGACAGCTTTTCTCCGTTCACTGCCACCGCGTCCCCACCGACAAAATCTACCTCGAGGTACTCGTACTCGTCCGGGGCCTTGTCAGGGTCTAGGGTCAGGCGGAACATCCCGGCGGGTGGCTCGTTCCAGGGGTCTTCCAGGACTCCGCCCTCGAAGGAGTTGTGCAGCAGGTTGGCATCCACGCTGTAGGGCTTCTCTAAAGTCGCCGGAACCGGAATCCCGTGTTTGGCCGCATATTCAATCATCTGGGGGCGGCCCACGAAGTCCCACTCGCGCCAGGGGGCAATTACCTTGATGCCGGGCTCGAGGGCATAGGCGGTCAGCTCGAAGCGCACCTGGTCGTTGCCCTTGCCGGTAGCCCCGTGCGAGATGGCCTCCGCCCCCTCTTCCTGGGCAATGCGAACCAGGTGTTTGGCGATGAGCGGCCTGGCAATCGAGGTTCCTAGCAAATAGTAGCCCTCATACAGCGCCCCCGAACGGAACATCGGGAACACGAAGTCATGCACGAACTCTTCGCGCAGGTCGAGCGCGTAGGCTTTGGAGGCTCCGGTCTTGAGGGCCTTGACTCGGGCCTCCTCGACTTCTTCGCCCTGCCCGATGTCGGCGGTGAAGGCCACGACTTCCGCGTTGTAGTGCTCAATAAGCCACTTCAGGATGATGCTGGTGTCTAAGCCGCCGGAGTATGCGAGTACGATTTTCATTCATGCACCTCTAAGGTTGGCCCCATCGCCACACAAGCCTCTACAGTACAGTCAAACCCGGTGAAGCACAACTGAAAGCCGTAAAAAGCCATGCGCATAAGTATACAAAGAGAACAGCTCGAGGTCAATAGCTTTTCTCCGTGCTGGACGTGGATAATGCAGCCCGTCACGTACTCGAAATGACTGACCTCGAGCACTTTTATGCTGGGCAGTCTCACCCAATAAGCTGTATAAGGGTGAAACGTACGTGCATAAACTCGCATATGAATGAAAATCTATGTACATCTATGTACATCTAGACTGACCGGATTTATGAAAGAAAACTGATTGAGGTCGCCAACCCAGCGAATTACCACCGCTGTCATTCTGAGGCTGCCCTTGCCGAAGAATCTGATGCGCTGCGAAGCTCGAGACGTATAGGGCCTTTCAGCGGATCAGACTCTTCACTCCACGGCGTTGCGTTCAGAATGACAGCGGTTTTGTGGGTTGAATTGGCGACCCGTTTTGTCCTTAGCCCCTCGAGCAAGCCCCGCTCACGTCCTCCGACCATTCTGATAACCTAGCCCTCATGGAACTGTTATACGCGGCCTTGGTGGGCTATTTTCTCGGCAGCTTGCCCTTCGCCTACTGGTTCGGGCTGGTGCAGAACAAAAACCTGCTTGCCGAAGGCTCCGGCAACGTCGGCACGGTGAACGCCTGGCGTGTGTTGGGCGCGATTCCCGGAGTGCTGGTGCTGATTCTGGACGTGCTTAAAGGGCTGATGGCGGTGGCGCTGGGCGCGTTTCTTGCTCGAGACTTGAACGGAGGTTTGCTGGCGGGAGCACTCGCGGTAATCGGGCATTGCTATTCGATATGGCTGTTGGGGCGTGGCGGGAAGGGCATCGCTCCGGCGTTCGGCGTGCTGCTGGCGGTAAAACCCAGCCTGTTAATCGCGGCCGCAGTGCTGTTCAGCATCGCCTATCTGCTGACCCGCAGCTCCTATCGCGCGGTGTTGCTGGCGGCGCTGGTGTTGCCGCTCTCGAGCACCTTCATCGGCGGGAATATGGCCTACCTCTGGCTCGGTTTGGGAATCGCGCTCCCGCTTATCCTCAAACACTTACCCGAGTGGAACCGAGGCGTGAAAAATGCCGAACGTCCAACGCGAAACGACGAACGCAAAAACAAACACTTGTAGGCGCGGGTCAACCCAAAAACCGACGTGCGTGTAGGACGAGGAAAACACTCATCAAAAAAGCGCGTCAGGAAGCGGGCTAATCCAGCTTGGCCCGTCGGTCTAGCGCTCTGGCATGAGCCTCCAAGCCTTCCTCTCGAGCCATCCTTGCGCCCAGCACGGATAACCTCGCGGCGGCCTTCTGAGTCAAGCCCACCACCGGAATCACCTTGAGAAAGTCTCGCAGGGCCAGCCCGCCGCCGAACCTTGCCGTCCCCGTGGTAGGCATCACGTGACTCGGCCCGGCGATGTAATCCCCCAGTGCTTCGCAGGAGTGTTCGCCCAGGAAAATCCCGCCCGCGTTGCGGACTTGCCCGAGGTACTCGAGCGGGTCATGTACCGACAGGCACAAGTGTTCCGGCGCGTACAAGTTGGCCAGCTCGAGCGCCTCAGCGAGGCTCTCAACCTGAACCAAGCCGCTCCTGGACAGGGCTTTCTTGGCGGTTTCCGAACGGGGAAGCGTGGAGAGTTGTGAATAAAGTTCCTCGTCCACCCGCTCTAAGAGTTCGTGGTAGGGCGAGAGCAACCAGGCTTCGGAGTCGGGGCCGTGCTCGGCCTGGGCCAACATATCGGCAGCCAGCAGCCGTGGGTCGGCGGAGGCATCGGCTACGATTAGTGTCTCCGTCGGGCCAGGCAGGCCCTCCATGCCCACTGCGCCGTATACCTCGCGCTTGGCCAGCACCACGTAGCGGTTGCCTGGCCCCATCACCTTGTCCACGCGTGGAACCCGCTCTGTCCCGTAGGCCAGCGCCCCCACCGCCTGCGCCCCGCCCATTGCAAACAGCCGGTCTGCGCCTGCCACCCAGGCCGCCGCCAGGATTCCCGGATGCACCCGTGGTGGGCTAGCCACGATGATCTCCCCGACTCCCGCAACCTTGGCCGGGACTGCGGTCATCAACACAGTAGATAACAAAGGGGCGCTGCCACCCGGAACGTATACCCCCACCCGGTCTAAAGGCCGCACCAGTTGCCCTAAAACGCCCTCCGCGTGGGCCTGCAAGAAGCCCCCTCGGGGCTCACGTGAGTAAAACGCCTCGATGCGCTCTTTGGCGGTCTCGAGGCCGTCCCTCAGTTCAGAATCCAGGTTTTCGTAAGCCTCGCGCCAAATCCGCTTGGGGATTTCCTCGGCAGGATGCCCGTCCAGTTCGGTGCTAATGCGGTCTAGAGCGACATCACCCTCCTGCTCAATCGCGCCTAAAATCTGGCGCACCTTGTCCAGCGCGTCGCCGTATTCAACCGTCAGGCGGCGGTTGGCGAAGTGGGGTCGCACCTCTTTGGGAGTTTTAATCATGGGGTTCCTTCGGAAGAGGATAACTGATGAAAGATGAAGGATACAGGCCAAAGACCTTCCGCCTTCATCCTTTATCTTTCATCAGTTATATCGCCTGCGCCTACGACGGCGGCGATTGGGATTGTTCGCATCCCCCTCGCGCTCCTTGGGTGGCTCGCCCGCCACGATGCGCGGGCGAGCTTGTGGCCGCTCCTGGCGCGGCTGGGGCTGCCGCTGGCTGGGGTCTATTCGCTGTATCTGCACCAACTCGGCCTCGAAGACATGCTCCCCAACCTTTTGCGTCAGGCGCACCGGGTAGTCGTCCTGGTCGAAGTATAGGAGGCTCAAACCAGGGCGCAGGCGGTAGACCCGCACGGTTTTTTCGGCTTCTTCCCAGGGCAGCTTGAGGGTTCCGTCGGGCAGCCGCTCGGCGTAGGCCCGGCCCCCGACCATTCTGAACATCTCGACCTCACCCACCTCGAGTTCCAGCTCGCCCACCGCCAGAATTAGCGAGAGCGGGTCGTGCATCTCGCTCAGGTAGGGGATGGCGAAATCCTCGCGGCCCTGGCTCACCGTGACCAGCCCATCCTCCTTGGAGAACTCGACTTCCATAAGTCTGCTGCCGCCCCCCTCCACGCGCTCGCGGTATGTGCGGGGAAGCCCCTCAGCATCGAGTTCGCTCTCCCAGCGCTGGCGGGTTTTGGGCAAGGGGAGCTCGACGTTGGCCTCTAAGGTCACCCGCAGCCCACCCTGGCGGGGCTCGAGCGTAATGCGCTGCTCTCCGGCGGCGTGCCCGGCGTATTTGAGGCTATAGCGCAGGCTCTGCGCGACTGCCGTATCCACGAGGTTCATCCTAACTCATAGGGAAAGGATGCGCCGTAGCCCGGTATCCACATCACCCCACCAGACCTGCCCCCGCAGGATTACCACTCATTGGCCTCAAACGTCCTGCGTGCAGCGGCCTGTAGTGCCGGGTCGGGTTCCTCATCCAACCCATCGAGAGCGCGATTGAACGCCTCCACTTCCGCCTCCAAACCGTGTTTGCGGATGTACTCCTCCAGCGCCTTGGCGTAAAGTTCACTCCGGGAAATGCGTAGCTGCTGGGCTAGTTTTTCACCTTCCTCAAAGGTTTTGTCAGGCAGAGAGATAGCAGTTTTCACCCCCTTGGTATAACCGAGTTATACCGACTTGCCAAGGCTCGTCATCCGTTACAGAGTTTCCCCACCCATCGGATAGAATAGACATTTGTGCAGGATCGAACACGCAACTTTTCCATCATCGCCCACGTAGACCACGGCAAATCTACGCTGGCTGACCGCATTCTCCAGATGACCCAGGCCGTCTCGGCGCGGGAGATGCGCGAGCAGTTTTTGGACTCCCTCGAGCTCGAGCGCGAGCGCGGCATCACCATCAAGGCCAGCGCGGTGCGGCTTTTTTACGCTGCCAAGGACGGCCAGACCTACACCTTCAACCTGATTGACACGCCGGGCCACGTGGACTTTGGCTACGAGGTGAGCCGGGCTTTAGCCGCCGTGGAAGGCGTTCTGCTGGTGGTGGACGCTTCGCAGGGCGTGGAAGCCCAGACCATCGCCAACTTCTACTTGGCCCAGGAGCACCAGCACACCATTATCCCGGTCATCAACAAGATTGACCTGCCGGGGGCACAGCCTTTGGAGGTGGCCCTCGAGGTCGAGGAAGTGCTGGGCATCCCCGCCGACGACTGTGTGTTTGCCTCGGGCAAAACTGGTCAGGGTGTGGAGGACATCCTAGAGGCCATCGTGGCCAAGATTCCCGCCCCCGCTGGGAAGCCAGAAAACCCTACCCAGGCGCTCATCTTCGACTCGATATTCGATGCCTACCAGGGGGTAATTCCATACGTGCGGGTAATGGACGGTAGCCTCAAACCCGGCGACCGCATTCGCATCTGGTCTACCGAGAAGGAGTTCAATGTAGACCGGGTGGGGGTGTTCAGGCCCGGCCTGCTCGAGGCTGTTCCCAGCTTTGGCCCCGGCGAGGTGGGCTGGGTCACGGCCCGCATTAGCGAGATTGGCGATGCCCAGGTAGGTGATACCATCACCCTGGCAGAAAACCCCTGTGCCGCGCCTTATCCGGGCTTCAAACCGGCCAAACCGGTGGTCTTCGCGGGGATTTACCCCACCGACACACAGGAATACAACCGGCTGCGCGAAGCCCTCGAGAAGCTCAAGCTCAACGATGCTGCCCTTTCCTTCGAGCCGGAAACCTCCGAGGCCCTGGGATTCGGTTTCCGCTGCGGCTTTTTGGGGCTTCTCCATGCCGAAATTGTGCAGGAGCGGCTCGAGCGCGAGTTTGACTTAGACCTCATCGCCACCGCGCCCAGCGTGATTTACCGCGTCCACATGACCGATGGACGTGAGTTGGAGATCCACAACCCCTCCGAGCTGCCCACCTCGGATCGCCTCGAGGCCGTCTACGAGCCGTATGTCAAGCTCACGGTCTATACCCCGGAAGAGTACGTCGGCTCGATCATGCAGCTCCTGCAAGAAAAACGCGGCAAGATGGGCAATATGCACTATATTGGCAAGCGGGTTGAACTTGTCTACGAGGTTCCCTTCGGCGAAATCCTGTACGACTTCCACGACCGACTGAAGAGCATCTCGCGGGGCTATGCCTCGATGGACTATGAGCAGATTGGCTACCAGGAGGGCGAGCTGGTCAAGGTCACGATTCTGGTCAACGACGAGGGTGTGGACGCGCTGGCCTTCATCTCCCACAAGGACAAAGCCTATAGCGTGGGGCGCGAAATTGTAGACAAGCTGGGCGAGGTGATTCCCCGCCAGCAGTTCGCGGTTCCGATTCAGGCCGCGATTGGTGGGAAGATTATTGCCCGTGCGACGGTCAAGGCGCTGCGCAAAGACGTGCTGGCGAAGTGCTACGGCGGCGATATTAGCCGTAAGAAAAAGCTCTTGGAGAAGCAAAAAGAGGGCAAAAAGCGCATGAAGTCCATCGGCAAGGTGGACGTGCCACAGGAGGCCTTCCTGGCGGTGCTTTCGACAGGAAGAGAGTAGGAACGGTTGACCATTGACCGCAAAGATGACCCTCCGATATTTGCGACCGCCCAACCGACCCTCGAGCCGTCCCCTTCTGGGCTACCCTATAGCTATGTCCTTGCGGCTCCAACTGGCCTGGGTAATTGGCATCATGACCTTTGCCAGCAGCGGTGCGGCGATGGCCGGGGTCTGGCTGGGCAACCACGACCTTAGCCCTAGCTTGCTGCCGATGCTGGTGTGGGGGGTGGCGGTGGCGGTTCTTTCGGCTTTCACGGGGTTTTTTCTCTCCCGTATTCTGATTAATCCGGTAGATGAACTCACTCGAGGCTTGGTCTATTTGCGCGGCACCGACCGCAGCCTGGCTGAGCTGCAACTGCCCAAACCGCAAAGCCGCCCACCGCTCGAGGTCTCTCAACTGCGCGAAGGCTTTAGCGACCTGCTCCACCACATCAAGGGGCTTTTGGAAGCTCGGGAAGCCACCTACGCTGCCCTCACCCACGACCTCAAAACCCCCATGTTGGCCTCGATTCGGGCCCTGGAATACCTCGAGCGCACCGATGACTTGGGCCCCGAGCGGCGCAAGGAGGTCTTGCACGAGCTACGCGACGAACTCGGGCGCAGCTATCAACTGGTGGAGAATCTGCTGGTAGCCAGCCGCCTGGAGGTGCAAAAGCCCCAGCTCGAGGTGGTCAACCTGCGGGCTTTGCTGGACGATATGCGGCTGCGCTATGTGCGGGAGGCCGAGCGGCGGGGCATCCGTTTGCAGATCGAAGGCAGCGGGCAGGCCAGGGCTGACCGCAACCTGCTCGACCGGGCCATCACCAACCTATCGGAAAACGCTCTACGCCATGCTAAAAAAACCCTGACCCTGCGGGCCGGGGAGGGTTGGCTCGAGGTCGAGGATGATGGCCCCGGTCTGCCGATGAACCTTGCGTTGCTTACCCAACCCTTCCGTAGCGTGCAACTGCGGGGAGTACGGGCCGGAACGGCAGGCTTGGGTCTATACGTCGCCAAACGGGTCGCCGAGGTGCATGGCGGCAAACTCGAGTCGTTGGATGTCGCTGTGGGGACGAAGCTGCGCCTGAGCCTGGGGTAAGCGGTGCGACTGCTGATTGCCGACGACCACCCCTTATTCCGGCTGGGCCTGCGGGCCGCTCTGGAGCAAGCGGGTTTTGAGGTGGTAGCTGAGGCCAATAACGGCCTACAAGCCCTGGAACTGGCGCTTAAACATCTCCCCGATGCACTTTTGCTCGACCTCAAGATGCCCGAGTTAGACGGTATTGCCGCTACCCGCAAGCTGCGCGAACGCGGCTTCGAGCAGATTATCGCCCTGCTGACTACTTTTACCGAACCGGCCCTGATCCACGAGGCTGCCAGGGCCGGGGCCGATGCCTACTGGTCTAAGGAAGTGCCGCCGGAAGCGCTGGCGGTGCGATTGCTGCGGCTCAAAGAGGGCAAAGAGCCTCGCTTGACCCCCCCGCCCATGCCTTCCCTGACCCCCCGCGAGGCCGAGGTACTGGCCCAACTGGCAACCGGGCTATCCACCAAGGAAATCGCCCGCAACCTCTCCTTATCGCCCGAAACGGTAAAAGATTACCTGGACAGGTTATATGCCAAGCTCGAGGCCAGAAACCGGGTAGAGGCCCTCGAGCGAGCCCGCTCACTTGGGTTTTTGTAAACCAGCCCATCAATTTTGCGACCCCCCCATTTAGGGGTAGGCATTTCATTTTCAATTCATCATCATGTGCAAGCGATGAAACAAAAAGGTTTTGTTTTGGTTGTTGCCCTGTCAGCCCTCTTGGTGCTCTTTACTTTGGTGCTCACCGCCAGCTTGTCAGGGGTTTCCAACACCCGCAATGCTACCAGCAATGTACTCACCACCCAGGCCCAGTTTGCTGCCGAGGCCGGGCTCGAGCAGGGTGTAGTTACAGTTTGGCACAAGATCGTCAGCAGCGGTTCGTTTGCCAAAACCATCACCGGCTACTCCGGCCAGCTCGCCACCCTCAACCTGGGGCCATCCAACACCGACGACCCCAAGACCGCCCCCACCTATAGCATCCCGGCTACAACCTTGCCCGGCGCAAGCAGCTATAGCACAACCATCCAGCGCCTGGCGGATCAATACGACAACGCGGGCCGCTTGCAGACTATCCGGCTGCGGGTCACGGCGATTGGTACGAAGGGCAGCGGCAACAACCAGACCACTCGAGTCTTGCAGCAAAACTGGGAGATTAACCGGGGGTATTTCCCCTTCGACTACGCCCTGCTCACCAACAACGCCAACTGCGTGTTCTGCCACTCCGACTTTCGCGGCATGGATGCCTTCAACGGCGTAAACCCCACCCAGCAGAACGACGGAAGCTGGCGGGTGGGTAGTGCCACCTCGCAAAACCCCTGGGAGCGCATCAAAGTAGGAACCCTCGAGCGCCTGGAAAACCGCTATTTCTCCGGGGGTGGCAGCGACGATACCGACACCAGCATCCACGGTACCCTCTATACCCGTGGTACGGCCCGCACCCTACAGGGCTGGACGGGCAACTTCTCCACTGGGCCAGCCCCTTCGCTGCGCAGCACCCTCACCCCCGGCCAGAGCCAAATTACCAACAATAGCGCCGTCAACAACTCGCTCATCGAAACCAACTGCGCCAACTACGCCACCAACACCACCTGCACAGCCAACAAAAACTTCTATACCAACTACCCTACCGACACCAACAACCCCGGCGATAACAGCATTCTCAGCGCCAAGAAAGACTGGCCGGATGGCCCCCTGCCCAGCACCTTTCCCCTGCCCATCCCCGAGAAACCCGATGCCAGCGGCAATGTTAACCGCCTCACCGACTTTTCTACCGAGTGGTTGCCCACCGTGCAGGCCAGCATCAACGGTAGCAACGACGACTACCCCAGCGGGGGTATCAAAGCTCCCATGCAGATTTTTACCTCGGCCCAGAGCAATATCGCCTGGGGCGGAAGCGTGCAGAGCAAAACCTCGAGCGACCTGGGGCAAGGCAGTGGGCTGGGCAGCAACAACGTGGTCATTGACGGCTCCACCACACCCATCAACATAGACAAAACCGTGTTCATCAACGGCGACGTGATCATCCGGGGCCGGGTGCGCGGTCAGGGAACCATTATCGCCAGCGGCAACGTGTACGTGATGGGCGACCTGACCTACGACTGCGGCAGCGGCAGCAGCACCGCCGACTGCGACTACAGCAAGGCCAAGAGCGATAAAAACTTCCCCAGCCTGAACCTGATTTCCGCGGGCAACACCCTGGTGGGCGACTATCAGAGCCGCTTCCGCTTGACGGATGGCCGTATTCCCGACTACACCCTGGCGGGAAACCTCAACAACAAAGACGATTACGAAGCAGGCTTCGAGGGCGGCTACTCCAACCTGAGCGGTGTGAGCACCAGCGCCATCGGCACCCTGCCCAGCGACCCCAATACCGCCCTGAGCAGCGTCACCGAGCAAAACAATACTGATAGCAGCGGGAAAACCTATGTCAGTGCCAGCCAACTGTTCAAGTTTGCCGGTTGCAACGACTTCTGGAAACGCAAACCCAGCAGTGTTGCTGATGCCGACTGGGCCAGGCGACCCGAAAATCTCTACACCCAGTTCAGCTCGAGCGGCAGCGGAAGTAGCAAGCGTTGGTATGGTACGGGCGCACCCACCGGCTCGGGCACACTCAACGGCCCCCGCTGTACCGTGCCCACCCTAGCGGCGATGGAAGTAGGCAACTTCAACCGCCTCGAGATGCGCAAGTGGGCCACCGCTCGGCAAAAAGGACAGACCTACACCCCCCGCTTTTACACCTACAACGAGACTTCGGAAAAGGTGTATTTCCTGGCGACCAACGAGGAGCACTCTCGCCTGTACAACAACTACAGCGCTGTAGATGGCTCGAGCGATATCAAGGTGGTGATGGACGACAACACCACCATCACCATCCCCAAAAGCGAGGTGCAAGCTGGGCTGGCTCGAGCCGCCAAATACAGCCTCAGACCGCAAAACAACTGGATACTGCGCAACAACCTGAAAAACCTGTTCATCCAGAGCATGTCTGGGCGCAAAACCAAGCCCCTGCGCTACGACGGCCTGCTCTACTCAGCCAACGCGGTGTTTGCCCTTTCTCAGAGCAATGGCAGCTTCAGCTCTTGCACCGCCGGGAAAGGCAACTGCGACCCCAGCCCTACCGCCGGGCGCTGGGATTTGCGCGGCTCGATTGTGGCCGCCGATACCGGCATTCTCACCCCCAGTGGCCTCACCATCTACTACGACAAGCGCCTGAGCCCGGCTATTCAGGGGGAAGTGGGCCTCAACTTTTTCCGCAGCCAGTGGCAGGTTAAGACCCTCAAGGACATCCAATGAGTACTCGAGGCTTTACCCTTTTGGAAATCCTGGGGGTGTTGCTGGTGGTTGGCATTCTCTCAGCGATTGGCATCATCAACTTTCTCAGCTATCAGCGCATTCTGGTACTGCGTCAGGCCGCGACCCAAGTGGCTACCGACCTCAACCGCATTCGCACCGAGGCCCGGCGCACCTCCCAGTCTTGGATACTGTGGGCCGACAGTGCCAACAGCTACATCTACGGCCCCCAAAGCTCGACCCCCTCGTCCACCAACTCGGGCATTGTGGTGGGGCAAGGCCGGGCCGCCACCTTGCCCACGGGAACCCAGCTCGCTTTCAAAAATAACAACTGGATTAGCTTCACCGCACCCTACGGACTCAATGCCAGTGCTGCCACACAGTCCATCACCCTGAGCCGAACCGACTCGAGCCCTAAACAAATTGGGGTCAACGTGATTGGGATTATCGGGAAGGTGGTGGTTCGTGAACAGTAAGGGTCTCACCCTCATCGAGGTGCTGGTGGCGCTGATATTTGTGGCGATTGGCGGGATTACCCTGGGGTATCTCCTGAGCAGTTTTTCGGCGACCCGCCAGGCCCAGGGCAATACCAGTATCCAAGCTGTAGGACGCAGTTATCTGGACTCACTCAAAGCCGATTGGACCCTCAAGGACAACTATGTTGCCAATCAAGTGCCGGACAAGACCCAGTACGGCGGAGGTGTATTCGGCGTGTCAGAGCCAGTAATTACCACCTCGAGCAACGCCGCCATCACCCCCAACAGCCCCGATGCCAGCGGCAGCATTCCTTGCCTTAAAAATATCAGCATCACCGTTTCGCGCAGCAGTGGAGCCCCCCAACAACAGCAGTTTTCCTCGCAGATTGCCGCCCCCACCGGAACCAACGGGGTAGTGGTGTGTGTGCCATAGGTGAAAGTGATGCGAAACTACGGGTTTACCCTAATTGAACTGCTGGTGGCTTCGGCAATCGCTTTGCTGGTGCTGGGACTGGTTGCCGGCGGCATCCAAAGCGGCTCGAGCGCCACCCGAGTTATCCAGACCCAACAGCAGATGCTCGAGGACGTGCGCGTTGCGGGCAACTATATCGCCGACACCGTAGCCTCGGCGGTATACGTCTTCCCGCCCGGAACCACCCTGACCATTGGTGGGAATGGCTATACTAGCAAAAACCCCAGCAGCAATAAAAACATCTGGACAGTAGGAACCGACCCGGTAATTGCCCTTATCACCCCACCTTCCGTCACTGACCAGCAGTGCAAATATAGCAGCTCGCAGTCGCAAGACCCGAGCTGTTATCAGTTCAAAGCCTTCTATGTCCTCAACCGGGGGGCGGTGGTCACGGCAGCCACCGGAGCGGAAAATCCGGGGGCCGATCCCACCAACAACAACCGCTGGATGATTTACGAATACCGCGAGAACTTGCGCCCTAGCTCGGCCTCGGAGGGCACCTGGAACAACTTGTACGAACAAAATATGTCCAAGACCAACTGGCTAAACCCCTTGCCGGAGGTGGCCCAAGGGGCACTGCCCAGTCTGGTGCGCTCCTACCAGAACAATACCGGCGGTGGAAACCTGCTGGCCGACTATATTCAGCCCAATGCCGGATTCAGCTTGGACTTCGCTACCAGTTCGTGTAATGCCTGGCTTCAGGCCAAGAAAACCGTCGTCCAGAGTAGTTGCGTAGCGGTAACGGGCGACCCCGAACGCACCTACAGCCTGGCGCGTATCAGCCTGACCCTGGTGGCACAAAAGCTCGGACAGCAACCGGCAACCACCCCCACCCTCAGCTTTGTGTTGAGCCCGCGCAATCTGGCCGCATTCTTGAAAGATTGACCAACCGCCACTATTTCTTTGGCTGCTACATTCGTCCCGGCCCTCCAGCGCTAATCTGGGAAGGATGTATAAGAACCTACGAGCCTTTATGGCCGAACTCGAGCACCGGGGTGAGCTGATCCGCGTCCGAGAATCGGTCAGCAGCGAGCTGGAAATCACTGAAATTGCTGACCGCCTGGTCAAGCAGGGAGGCCCAGCCCTGCTCTTTGAGAATGTGGAGGGTAAGGATTTCCCGGTGGTTATCGGGTTATATGGCAGTGCGGCCCGCACCGCGCGCTCGATGGGCGTGCCCAGCCTGGACGCGCTGGCCGAGCGAGTCTCCAAGCTCATCCAGCTCAACCCTGGCAAGGGTGGTCTCAAAGCCGTGATGGGCCTGCTGCCCAAGCTGGGCGAGCTGAAGGGCTTTTTCCCCAAACGGGTAAACGGCGGCCCGGTGCAAGAAGTCGTGCTCAGGGGCGAGCAGATTGATTTGTCCCGCATCCCGGTGCTCAAATGCTGGCCCCTGGATGGCGGGCCGTACATCACGCTCCCCATCGTGATTAGCAAAGACCCCGACGCGCCACCCGGTGGCGCGGGCGAGCTGAACTTGGGGATGTACCGGATGCAGGTGTTGGACAAGCAATCTACCGCGATGCACTGGCAACTCCACAAGGTCGGGCGCAGGCACTACGACAAGGCTAAACGCTTGGGGAAGCGGCTCGAGGTCGCTGTGGCCCTGGGTGGAGACCCTATCCTGACCTATGCCGCCACCGCACCGGTGCCGCCGATTCCTGGCGTGACCGAGTTCAACCTGGCGGGTTTTTTGCGCGGGGCAGGGGTCGAACTAACCAAAGGGGTGACAGTGGATTTACCCGTCCCTGCCGAGGCCGAGTTCGTTCTGGAAGGCTATATAGACCCCGCCGAGGAGCTGGTGGTGGAGGGGCCATTTGGCGACCACACCGGGTTTTATACCCTCGAGGACTTCTACCCGCGCTTCCACCTTACTGCCATCACCCACCGCAAAAACGCCATCTATCCAGCAACCATCGTGGGCCGCCCGCCCATGGAAGATGCCTATTTGGTGGAGGCTTCCGAGCGGCTGTTTTTGCCCGCTGCACAGCTTATTCTGCCCGAAGTAGCCGACTACCATATGCCCCCGGCGGGGGTGGCCCATAACTGGGTGAATGTGAGCATCAAAAAAGCCTATCCCGGACAAGCCTATAAGGTTGCCAACGGAATGTTTGGGCTGGGGCAAATGATGTTTGCCAAGGTGATGGTGGTGCTCGATGAAGGCGCACCCTTGAAGCCTGGCCTGGACGGGTTAATCGAAGCCTTGAAAAACGCCGTCCCGGGGCGCGATACGTTGGTCACGCGGGGGCCTATGGACGTGCTCGATCACTCTGCTCGGGCCATGGGCTACGGCGGCAAGCTGATTGTGGACGGTACGCGCAAGCTCGAGGAAGAAGGTGGCGTGGTTCCTTTCACCCCCAAAGCCCACCTTTCCCTGCCCGCCCTGCCTGGAGTCGGGCAAAAACAGTGGCCCGGAATCTGGGCCGCGACATTGCAAAAAAACGCCCCTGGACAAGCCAGAGCATTGGCCGAAAAGCTTTTGGCAACCCCCCAAAGTGTTGGAATTCGCTTGCTGCTGCTCACCGATTCGGATACCCGGCTCGAGGCCGACGAGCTGCTGTGGGCGGTGCTCAACAACATAGACCCCGAGCGCGATGCCTGGGTGATGCCGGGCGCGGAAGGCCCGGTGCTGGTGCTGGATGGCACGCGCAAGCTAGCCGAGGAGGGCTTTGCCCGGCGCTGGCCGCCCAAGATTGCGATGTCGCCGGAGATGGTGCGACAAGTGGATGAGCGCTGGAACGAACTCGGTTTGCCCGCTATAGCTGAGGACGAGGCTGTCGCCACCAACTAGGTTCAACTGGGCATAGCTGTAACCAGGCTCCCGAACCGCTCTCAGGGGTCTCGTCTGGCAGTGGATGCCGCCAGGTTGTCAGCCAGCCTTGCGTAGTCTCTCGAGGCTATCGAGGATCAGATCAAGGCCGATTTCATATTCGTTGGAATATGCATAACCGGGCTGGAGAACGTGCTCGACGGCCATCTCCGTGAGATAAGGATACTCACCCCTAGGCATCTGTTCCAGCATGGTTGCTGCGACAGGGGTGGCCTGGTCAGCGGTGTTGAAGGGCAGGTTGATTTCCTGGAGCACGAAGCCGTAGATGTAACTGTCCAGCAGCGAGTAGGCGTGCGCTGCCGCCGCGACGGAGAACCCGCCTTCTCTGAGGTAGCCCAGAACTGCGTCGTGGTGTCGCAGGGTGGCTGGGCCGGGCGCAGTGCGCGACTCCATCAGACCGATGGCCCAGGGATGTCGAGCGAGCGCTTGGCGTATTGAGATTGCGCGGGCACGAAGCGCAGATTTCCAATCGTCTAGAGGCGGCAGGTTAATCTCGGCGAAGACCAGGTCAATCATGCTACCCAGGAGTTCGTCCTTGTTAGCGAAATGATAGTAGAGCGACATGGCCTCCACGCCGAGTTCCTGGGCCAGTCTGCGCATGGTGAGCGCATCAATGCCGTCACGGTCAGCGACCTCGAGGGCCATCCGCAGTACCAGTTGGCGGCTCAGTCGTGGTCGCGGCGGGGTTGGTGGGTCGGCGGGTTTCGCTGTCTTATTCTGCATAATTGCTATCCCTAGTTGACAATCTTACAATGTAAGGCTATCTTTAGCTAGAGCCTTACATTGTAAGGTAAGAGCGGGCTCTGAGGAGAAGCGAAAATGGATACAACCGCAATACGAAGCACCCCTACCGCCGCTGAGGACTCGTTGACCGGCCCCCGCCCCATGAAGGCCATCGTGCGTGAGGACTACAGCTCCGCTGACGGGTTGCAGCTTAGGGACATCGAAATTCCCCAGACGGGCCATGATCAGGTGCTCGTGCGCGTCTGCGCTGCGGGTCTCGACCGGGGTGCCTGGCACATCATGACCGGGCGGCCCTACCTGATGCGCCTCGCTGGCTTCGGCCTTCGCAAACCCAAAAACCTCACCTTGGGCTCGGAAGTGGCGGGGGTGGTTGAGGCGGTCGGCAAGAATGTCACCGGCCTTCGACCAGGGGATAAGGTTTTTGGAACGTGCTTGGGAACCAGCAACGGCTCCTTCGCTGAGTACGCCCTGGCTCGAGCCAACAAGCTCGCCCTTATGCCCGCCAATACCTCCTTCGAACAGGCTGCCGCCGTGCCCGTCTCAGCCCTCACCGCCCTGCAAGCCCTGCGCGACCACGGACGTGTGCAGGCGGGTCAGCGCGTATTAATCATCGGGGCATCGGGAGGAGTGGGTACTTTCGCGGTGCAAATCGCCAAGGCCTTTGGCGCGACGGTCACCGGGGTGTGCAGCACGCCAAAGATGGATATGGTGCAATCCCTGGGAGCTGACAAAGTGGTTGACTACACCCAGACCGACATCACCGATACGAATGAGCGCTACGACCTGGTGCTCGACATCGGGGGGAACCGGCCAGTGTCGCGGCTGCGCCGCCTCCTCACGGGTAACGGGACATTCGTCTTTGTCGGTGGTGAGGCGGGTGATCAGTGGACGGGAGGTCTTGGCCGCCAGTTGGGGGCCATGCTGGTGTCGCGGTTCATCCGGCAGCGTCTGGTGACATTCATTTGCAATGAGAACAGCAAAGACCTCCAGACCCTGGCTCAACTGCTTGAAGCCCGAAAAATTACACCGGTGATAGATAGGGTATCTTCGCTGGAAAACCTTCCGGATGCGATGCGCGACCTCGAGGCGGGTCGGGTGCGCGGCAAGGTAGTCGTGACGGTCTCGACATAGCCTGCTGATGTGATCACGGTTTGGAAAATACCCCGATCAAGGAGAGCAAAATGAAGATCACAGCCTTGGGGCTCATCCGTTGGACTGGTTTAGCAGCTATGGTGGCAGGGATCATTTTCGCGGGCATTCAGCCGATCCATCCAGCTGACGTTCTTGCGTCCGTCACCACCGGCGCATGGGCCATCATCACCCCCTTGAAGACGGCCATGTGCCTCCTCTTCCTGCTCGGTATTTTGGGGCTCTATGCCAGGCAGGTGGAAAAGGTCGGTTGGTTGGGCCTGGTTGGCTATCTCCTGTTTAGCCTCAGTTGGGCGCTACAGACGGCCTATGTTTTTGCCGAAGCCTTTATCATTCCGCCTTTGGCGAGCGTAGCGCCGAAGTTTGTAGATGGTCTCCTGGGGGCCGCCAGTGGGCGCGCCAGCGAGGTTAATCTCGGAGCCCTTCCAGGGCTATATGCGCTAGTAGGCATCCTGTATATGCTCGGTGGCTTGCTGTTTGGCATCGCTACCTTCCGCGCGGGCATCCTTCCGCGCTGGGCGGGCGGCCTGCTGGCTAGCACAGCCTTATTGACCCCCCTGGCCGCACTGCTCCCCCACGCGATCCAGCGGTTAGCGGCGATTCCGATGGGGGTGGCTCTGGCCTGGCTGGGCTACGCGCTCTGGTCTGAACGGCGAGAGACAACTTCGGAACCCGTACCTGGCAGAGCAAGCCCGCAGCTTCGCTAAACCGGAGCCGAGTGGGTCATCCATAAGCGACCAACCCCTCTAGCCCGCAGGAAATCAGCTGGTGTTCCCCATTTGCCCTGAGTGCAGACCTCGAGACTCTCGCCAACATGATTGAGTCAGGCTCCCTTGCACCCATGGTTGACCGGGTGTGTTCGCTCGCAGACCTTCCGGATGCGATGCACGACCTCGAGGCGGGTACGTGGAAGGTCATCGTGGCGGTCGACATAGCTGGTCGAGGAGTCCCAATTCAGGAAATACCAGCTATGAGGATACAAGCCCCCTCAAACCATTCCAGCTAGTGCCTTCCGGGCTTCCTTGGCTTTCATGGGCTGGTTGTAAATGGCGCTTCCGGGCTCCTGCCGCGTGCTCTCACTCAGCGAGCCGGTGTCCACTGGAGCAAAGCCAATCTCCTCGATGAGCTTAGAAACCGTGGCTTTGGCTTCAGCATCGTTGCTAGCAACATAAATAGCGATGCGCTCGTCCAGGGGCAGCGTGGTATCTCCCATCTGGGCCAGATGCTTAAAGTAAATAGTGTTAAAGGCCTTTACCAAACGCACGCCCGGCAAGTGCTGGGCGATGAACTCGCTCTGGCTGAGGCCGCCGAGGTCTATCTGGCCGTCGCGCTGGGGGTAGTAGTTGGCCGCGCTGATGAGGATTTTGCCCTTCAGTTCGGCAGCGGGCAACGAGGCATAGTGCCCGAAAGGAATCGCCTCCATCACCACCTCGCCAAAGCGGGCCGCATTCTCTAGGGTCAGGGCTTGGGCTTTGGGGCCGAGTTCGGCGATCAAGGTTTGCAGGGTGTCCGGTCCCCTCGAGTTGCTGATTGCCACCTCATGACCTGCTTTCAGCCACAGCCGTGCAACAGTGGCCCCAATGTTCCCCGCTCCGATAATGCCAATACGCATACTTGGCCTCCAGAACCCAACCTTACGCCCGCCCCTTCAGAGCAAAGGTGGGAGTGAGCAGGTTTTTAAGTACCCCCAAATCTGACTAGCGCTATATCCGCAGTTCAATGACTTGGTAAAGGCCCGTTCCTGAAAGCGCGAGCGTCAGATTCGGGGAACCCCCTAAAGCGCAAATCTATGGTGGAGATACTTAGTGGATATTCAGGGCCTCGAGGGCTTTTTGCACCACCGGGTCGAGGCCCGTTCGGGCCCAGGCCGCAGTGTCGTCGGCGGCCTGCACATCAGGGGTAATGGCACCCGGCAAAGGGATACCGTCGGGGTTAAGGGTACGGACATAGGTGATGGCGATGGCCGAGTGGTCTAGAAGTGGGAAAAAATCGGTGGCGGTGTTGGAAAGCCCTACTGTGCGCTCCCCCACCACCGGCCCTACTTTGGCTTTTTGCACCACATAGGCAAACAGTTCCGCGCAGGAGGCACTGTGGCTGTTGACCAGCACAGCCAGTTTTCCAGTCCAGCGAACCGCGTTCGGCACGGCGTAGGTGCGGGGGTCGCGGGGGTCGTTGCCGGTGACGGCCCCGTCTTTGAAGCCCAGGGGGGTGAGGCCCAGATGGCTTTGCATCTCGAGTTCAAAGTTACCCACCAAGGCCCCGGCTGCCGAGACACACTCGGTTTCCTCGCCGCCGCCGTTGTCGCGCACGTCCACCAGGATGGTACTGGCTCCCTGGGCCTGGGCTTGTCGCACCAAGGCGTGAACCTTTGGCCCGACTTGCTTGTAGGTCTCAAACTGGGGGATGCGAATGACCAATACACCTTTGGGAACCCCGGCAGGAACGTACATATAGGGCAGAGCCAGGTTGAGCGTAGGACGGCGAATGAGGTCTAGCTCGAGCCTTTGCTGGCTCGCCACTGGGCCTCTGGCTATGCCCAAACGAGCGCTATCAGCAGCAAGCTGCTGGCGAATGTCCGTCACCGGCTGACCGTTTACCGCGACGATGCGGTCTCCTGGTAACAGGCCAGCTTGTTCTGCGGCTCCACCCGCTAACACGTCGGTGACGAGGGTCACGCTGCCTTGCGGGTCGTAGGAAAGCCCAAACAGGGGAACCGGGTCGGGCTGCCCAGAAAAGCTAGCCTCGGCTCTGGCAAAGTTCTGCGGGCTGAGGTAGTAGCTGTGCCCGTCGCCCAGGTCGCGCACCATGCTGGCAATCAGCGGGCGGGCCACTTCGATGGGGCAGGCTTGGCCTTGAGAGGCACAGTCTTGCTCGAGCTGCTTTTGATATTTCGCCACCAAATCCTTGGGCTGCACTTGCGAGGGGCCATAGTAGTAGAACTCGAGGTAAAAACTCGCTTCTCGGAAAAGTTCACTAGCCGGGCTAGCGAGAGCCGAAGAAAATGCGAGAAGTCCAATGATGACGGCGCGTAAGAGCATGATGCCAATCTAGCAAAGCTGCGGTGAGGTTGGATGTATTCCCGGTGAAGCTGGGCCAGGCCGTCGAACGTCTAACCTCAAATGAGGAACACTAAGGGCAAAAACGTCGAATGTCAAACGCCTAACGCTAAAAGCTGAAAGCTAAAGGCAAAAAATAAAAGGGCCCTGAAGCTACACCAGGACAGCCTAATTACCTTACCGAGAAACGCTGTTTGGGACGCGGTTTGTGTTTTTAGTTTTCAAGTTTTTGGCATTTTGCATTCGACGTTAGGCATGTTCTACATCAAACCCCGTACAACGCGCCAAATTTGCGGTTTAGATAGTCCACCAGATACTGCGGGTTGAGGTCTTCGCTGGTGGCTTTCTTGAGCAGGTCGCGGGGCCAGTAGCGGCTGCCCTGGCGGTGAATGTGCTCGCGCTGCCACTCGAGCAGTGGGGCAAACTCGCCCTTGGCAAACTGGGCCTGCAAGTTCCCCAAATCACGCTCGGCCTGCGCAAAGAATTGCGCCCCGTAGAGGTTGCCTAGCGCATAGGTAGGAAAGTAGCCGATTAATCCCGCCGACCAGTGTACGTCCTGCATTACCCCGTCCTTGATTTGTGGGGCCTGGATACCCAAGTATTCCTGGTATTTGGCATCCCAAGCCGCAGGCGCATCGTCCACCTCGAGTTCACCCCGCAGCAGGGCCAGCTCCACCTCGAAGCGAATCATGATGTGCAGGTTGTAGGTCACTTCGTCGGCCTCAACGCGAATCAGGCTGGGTTTGACGGCATTGATGGCGGCGTAGAAATCCTCGAGTTTTGCATTCTCGAAGGCCGGAAAATATTCCTGGGCCCTGGGCCAGAAATAGCGCCAGAACCCCAGGCTGCGCCCTACCAAGTTTTCCCAGGTGCGGCTTTGCGACTCGTGAATGCCTAGGGAAACCTCCGTTCCCATAGGGGTTCCGTAGTATTCGGGCAGCAAACCCTGACCATAGACCCCGTGGCCCATCTCGTGAACCGTGCCGAAGAAGGCCGGGTTGAAGAAATCTTCCAAGTAGCGGGTGGTCAGGCGCACGTCGCCAGGGCCGATGCCCTGCATAAAGGGATGGGCTACGGTATCCAGGCGACCCGCCTCGAGGTCGAAACCGATTTTGCCAAGGAAGTCATTGGCAAAATCTTCTTGAGCAGCCTTGGCAAAAGAGCGGTGCAAGATGGAGCTGTCAGGCTTGCTCGAGCTGCCCTCGATACGCCCCAGCAGGTCTACGGTGGCCTCCCGCAAGCGCTTGAATACCCCCTCGACCTGCCGCGCGGTAGCCCCCGGCTCGTACTGGTCGAGCAAGGCATCGTAGCGTTCCTGGGCATAGCCGATGGCATCGGCGGCCTCACGGGTGAGGGCAAAAACCCGCTTCAGAATGGGCTTGAAGCCCTCCCAGTCGTTTTTGGGCCGGGCCTCCTCCCAGATGGCCTGACCTTCACTGGTGGCCTGGGCCAACTCCACCGCCAGCCGCTCGGGGATTTTGCTTTGCAGGTCGTAGGTCCGCCGCCACTCGCGCACGTTGACCGCCTCAGGTGAGGCTGGGTCGCCAACAAAAGAACTGCCCTCGAGCTGCTCGAGCATGTCCCCAATATGGGGGTCGGTACTGCGCTGGTGGAGCAGTTTTGCCAAGGCCGCCTGCATCATGGCCCGGTGTGGATGACCCTTACGTGGGGTGTAGGTCGCCTGATCCCAGCCTGCCAAAGCCCCAAAGGCCGCTAAATATGCGGTTTCTTTGCTGTGCTGTTCTAGCCAATCGTAGGCTTCATGTGCGGTCATAGCTCGAACATCATAGCAATAGGCGGTGAGCTGGAGCGATTTTCATGAATAAGCGCGACTTATCCTCAAGGGCCCTGATGAAAACCGCGATAAATACACGGGCTTGGCGTGTAGCTTTTCTCGGTTATCGGCTATCGGCTATCAGCTATCAGCTATAGACTGACCCCATGCCAGGAATTGCGATTATCGGAGCCCAGTGGGGCGATGAGGGAAAAGGCAAAGTCACCGATGCTTTGGCGGAAGCCGCCGACTTTGTGGTGCGCTACCAGGGGGGAGCCAACGCAGGCCACACGGTAGTGGCTCAGGGCAAAACCTTCAAGTTGAACCTGTTGCCCACCGGAGTAATTCACCCGCAGGCCACGAATATCCTCGGCGACGGCATGGTGATTGATGCCTACCGCTTCGCCGAGGAGCTAGCCAACGTGCGGACGGAGGGGTTGAGTCCCAAAATTCTGGTCTCTGACAAAGCCCACCTGGTCTTACCCCACCATAAGGCTGTCGAAGCCCGCAACAATTTTGTAGGCACAACCAAGCGCGGCATCGGCCCGGCCTACTCTGACCGGGCCCGGCGGGTGGGCATCCGCGCGGGCGATTTGCTCAGCGAGAAGATATTGAAAGAACGGGTCGAAACCCTGCTCATCGAAAAGCCCAACTCCACCAAGGAGGCTGGTTGGGACAGCGTGGGCAAAGCGATCTCCGACCTCGAGCGGATGCGCGACATTCTGGCTCTGCATATTACCGACACCGGAAGTCTGCTGCGCGAGGCCATCAAGAACGGCAAAAAGGTGCTCTATGAGGGCGCACAAGCCACCCTGCTCGATCTCAACTACGGCGACTATCCCTACGTCACCAGTTCGCACCCCACGGTGGGCGGCATCATCGTTGGGGCCGGAGTTAATCACAAAGCCATCAACAAGGTCTACGGCGTGGCGAAAGCCTATGCCACCAGGGTGGGCAATGGCCCCTTTCCCACCGAACTTCCCGAGGCCGAGGCCGAGTATTTGCGTCAGAAAGGTGGTGAGTTCGGCGTGACTACGGGCCGCGCCCGGCGCACCGGCTGGCTCGACCTGCCCTTGCTCAAGTACGCCTGCGAGGTAAACGGCTTCGACGGGCTGGTGCTGACCAAGCTGGATGTGCTGAGTGGGTTTCCCAAGGTTAAAGTGGGTGTAGAGCATGTCGCCGACGGGGTGCGCTACGAGGAACTCGAGGGTTGGGGCGAGCTGGCGGGTATCAGCACCCGCGAGGCGCTGCCCCAGGGTGTTCTACAGCTCATCGAGCTGATCGAGGCATACACTGGGGTTCCGGTAGTGATGTTCTCGACCAGCCCGAAGCGCGAGGACACCTTTGGCGCGGTGAGTTGGGTTTAGATGTTCTCCTGGTCGGTAAGCCAAATTCATTGGATTGCCTTCGATGTAGGTGCGGATGGTCTGTAACTCGCGCTCGCCCCGGATGATGCGGTTATGATCGCGTTTTTGCCACACCTCGAGGCCCGGCGTACCGCGCCGCAGATTGATGGATTTCGTGGCTGCGGATTTGAACTCCGAGACGAAGGTGCCCAGGGAACGTTTGGGTCTAAACAACTGCGGGGTTCGTAGGGACGCAAGACCTTGCGTCCCTACAGGGTCGGCGGCATCATTTGCGGGGATTTGCGGCCCTGCCTCAACGCAGCACTTCCCCCGGCTTTATCCGCAGCGCCCGAAACAGTGGCAGCAGCGAGGCCAGCATCACCACCAGCAGGCTCATAGCCGAGACCCACAGAAAATCCGAGGGGCGAATCTCCACCGGCAGCCGGGTCAGAAAGTACAGCTCACCGGGGATGGCAATAGGCCGCCAGGCGAAATAGCTAGATAGCCCCCAGCCCAGCAGGTTTCCCAGCACCACCCCACTCACACCCAGAAGGAGGCCCTCTAAGCCAAACACTCCCGCCACCTGGATTCCCCTGGCCCCCAGCACCCGCAGCAGGGCGATGTCCGGGGTTTTCTCGATGACTGTGAGCACCAGAACACTCGCCATGCCCAAAGCCGCCACGATCACGATCAAAAACACCACCGTGCCAATCACCTGCTTTTGCAACGCGAGTTGTTGAATCAGGGTGCGGTTGGTGGACTGCCAGGGCTGGGGGAAGTAGCTGGTTCCGGCTAGCTCTGTGCCTACTTGCGGGGCTCTTTCGGGGTCTTTGAGGCGGAGTTGATAGCCGGTTAGACCGTCAGGCTGCTCCATCAGATCTCGCGCATCTTGCAGGGTGGTGAAGGCAAAGCCGGAGTCCAGAAGATAGTTCCCGGTCTGAAAGGTGGCGGCCACAGCCAACTGAATGCGCTTTTGGTTCACCGAGACCAAAAACAATTTATCGCCGGGATAGGCTCCCAGCGATCTCGCCAGGGCTAGGCCCAACACGATACTGCCAGGCTTCAGCTTGGAGAGGTCGAGGTCGGGGTATACCGACTGCCCCCCCTGACCCAGGCCGATTAGCGTGGCGAAATCGGCTGAGCCTGAGCGCCCGGATGCTGCACGGCGGGTGAGCAGGGCCTTAGTGATAAACACCGGAGCTTGCCCAACCACTTGGGGATTGGCTGGTGGGGGTGGCAGGGCTTTGTTGTCCTGGAAAACCAATAGTTGCAGGTGCGGCACAGCCTTGAGGGTCGCATCTACCAAGCCCTTGACAAAGCCATTGGTTAGAGAGAGGGCGGTAGTGAGCACCATGATGCCCACCGCCACGCCTAGCAGGGCAATCAGGCTCTGGGTACGGCGGTAGCGCAGTTGGCGCAGGGCGAGAAACCAGACGAAACGCATAGAGCAAAGGGCAGAGAGCTAAACGTCTAAGGTTCAGGAAAAACAACATCTGCGTCCTGCACGGTGTTCTTTCATGAGTCAATAATGCCGTCCTGCTTTAGGTTCTTTAATTTGGCCTTCGACCCTCGAGCTTCGACTTTCTTTTATCCCTCAGCGCCGTCCTCTTTGCACTCAGCTATTCTAACCGCGTCCGACCTGGAGCACGGTGAGCTTCATGCTACGAATACCAAAGCGCACCACCGTACCCTGGTCGGGGAGCCACACATCTATGCGGTTGCGCCAGCGCATGTTCATGGTGTCCTCGACCACGAAAACCCGATCTGCCAGCAGGTTGTTGAACCGCCGTCCATCGCTACGGTCAAAGCTGCCCAGGTCTTGCAGCTTGACCCTCGAGCCATAGGGCAAGGGGCCTAACAGGTCACGGCTGACCGCGATAATGCCCAGGCGGGTGCGGGCTCCGGTAGCGGTGATATACGGGGAGTTATCGGTCTGTGAAGAGAGCGAGGTGTAGGCGGTAGCGGTGACATTGAAGACCGTAGGGGCTTTAGCCAGACCAAGGCTAAAAACGGTCAGCAAGGCAATTAAACTACCGAGCCAAGTTTTGTTGGATGCTATTACCTGAAAAAGCCAGCCAGAATGGGCTGTTTTCTTTGAGGTAATGAGCTGCCGGGACAATATTCCAGAACTCATACTGGTACAGGGTAGGTGGGGAGTTCTCGGGTTCTCTTAGAAGTAGAAGTAACACTTCTCATATTTGTCCCCTCATTCTGCCCTGTTCGTTTTGGCATACCTCCTTTATGTGCCTGGGCCAGGGCCTAAATGCCCCAGCTAATCATGAGATATGTCTCAACTCGCCCCATCAGATTCTCATCTCGAGATGACCCCCTCCTGACCTTCAATTTTCGGCTGATATAAGGATTATGTCTTGCCAGACACGATTTTGTGGTGATTTGCAAAATGCGCAGACCGGCGACAAAGTAACCGTAGGTAACGCTCGAGCCGTTGCACAAGCTGGATTTGACCCAATACGCAGCTTAATTCCCCACCCCAGAGTGCGGCAGCTGTTTAGCACGGCACTTGCTCGAGGTTGCTAAGTGGAGGGTTGTATACTTTAACCCCTCTAGCGTAGCTCCTGGAAGTCTTCCTCCCAGAACTCGAGCTCTCCTCGCCGGAGTTCTGCGGCGTGGCTACGCAGTTCCACCCGGCGAATCTTGCCGGAGATGGTCTTGGGCAAATCGGCGAACTCCAACCGCCGGATACGCTTGTAAGGAGCCAACTTTTCGCGGGAGTAGCGGAAAATCTCCAGGGCCAGTTCCCTCGAGGGGACATAGCCTTGCACCAAAATCACGTAGGCTTTGGGCACCGAAAGCCGCTCGGGATGAGGCGAGGGCACCACCGCCGCCTCGGCAATGGCGGGATGCTCGATCAGGAAACTCTCGAGTTCAAAGGGGCTGATGCGGTAATCGCTGCTCTTGAATACGTCGTCGGCTCGCCCCACATACCAGAAATATCCGTCCTGGTCGCACCGAGCCACGTCACCGGTGCGATAAAAGGCTCTGCCCAGCGCGGCCTGGGTTTTGGCGGGGTCGCCCGCATATTCGGCCATCAGGCTGGTCGGGCGGGGCGACAGGCTAATGCTGATTTCGCCTTCCTGGGCCTCGAGGCCGTCGGGATCGAGCAGGGCGATGCTATATCCCGGCAGGGGGCGGCCCATCGCACCCGGTTTGACCACCTGCCCCGGCGTGTTGGCAATCTGCGCGGTGGTTTCGGTCTGACCGTAGCCATCGCGGATGGTCAGGCCCCAGGCTTCTTGCACCCGTTCGATAACCTCGGGGTTGAGTGGCTCCCCCGCCCCCACCACCTCGCGCAGCTTTACCGGGAAAGCGTTCAAGTTCTGCTGGATCAGCATTCGCCAGACGGTGGGCGGAGCACACAGCGAGGTAATCTGGCTGCTAACCAAAAGCTCTAGCACCCGCCGCGCCTCGAAGCGCTCGTTAAACAAAAACACTGCTGCGCCCACCGTGAGGGGGGCAAAAAAACTGCTCCAGGCGTGCTTGGCCCAGCCCGGCGAGCTGATATTCCAGTGCCTATCACCCCGCTGCAACCCAGTCCAGTACAGCGTGCTGAGGTGGCCCACGGGGTAGCTGGCATGGGTGTGCAGCACCAGCTTGGGCTTGCTGGTGGTGCCCGAGGTGAAGTACAGCAACAGTGGGTCGGATGCGTGGGTCACGCCGTCGGGCATAAACTCTGGCGGGTGAGTCCAGGCTTGGGCCAGGTTCGACCAGCCCCCCGCCTCACCCACGCTAATACGGGAAAACCCCTCGAGCCCGGCGAATTTCCCGGTTTCTCCGGCTTCGACGATGGCGACTTTGGCCCTACCCCGCTCGAAACGGTCGCGCAGGTCTTCTGGGGTCAGCAGGGTGGTGGCCGGGATAATCACCGCGCCCAGCTTCATCGCCGCAATGAACACTGCCCACAGTTCGGGGATGTTGGAAAGCATCACCAGCAACCGATCCCCCCGCCCTACCCCCTGCGCCCGCAGATAGTTGGCAGTCTGGTTCGACCAGGCCTCGAGTTCGGCGTAACTGACTTGCCCACCCTCCCAGATTAGGGCGGGAGCACTGCCAAGCTCGAGGGCCAAGGGTGAGAAATGTTCCAAGGCCCAGTTGAACTCTTCCAGGGGGGGCCAATGAAAGCCCTCCACCGCACCCTGATAATCCTCGCGGTGAGCTGACAAAAAGGCTATTGCTGCGTGATAAGCTTCAACGGCCATAAGTTATCTCCTCTATTGCTCGAGCATACCGGTTTTTCGCCAACCTATCACCGATTGCTCAGCCAAGAGGCCCCTCCAAACTACGTCTCAAACGGTATTTTTGGCAGAGTGATTATGTCGTCCTGGTGTAGTTTTAAGCTCTCAACTCTCAGCTCTCAGCTCTCAGCGTTTAGCGTTTAGCCCTTTGCTTTTCTGGCGGCAGCTCGAGCCCTAACCACCCATACCTCTACCCCGTAACGGGTTGACCGCTCAAGATGGTTATAAGCCGGAAGCCGGGCACTGCGGGGGTGCTAGGGTATAAGCCTAGGAGAGCTTATATTGTGCAGCGGTATGGCTTTTACTTCGTCTGGCTCAGCGCGCTGACCTTTACCTTGGCGGCTTGGGCAATCGTGCAGCTGGTTTTGGAGCCCAGCTATCTGAGCCTGGAGCGGCAAGAGGTCAAAGGGGTGGTGGGACGCGGGCAGCGCTTGCTCGAGCAGAACCTGGAAGCCCTCGGAACCTCCACCCAAGACTACGCCTGGTGGGACGAGGCGTATCGCTTCGGGCAAGGCCAAAGCCCCAACTTCGTGGGGGTTAACTTCACCGCTGCAACGCTACAAAACCTTCACGTCGAGGTGATGGCCTACTTCGACCGGGCCGGAACCCTGCTGCACGCCGGGCAGATTTTGCCTGGAGCCACCCGGCTTTCCCCGCCCAACCACACCACCCTCGAGGCAATTGGTCACCACCGACCCAAAGGTAAGTCCAGCCTGGCCGGATTCCTGGAAATCAGCGGGCAGTTGTATTTGCTGGTTAGCAGTCCGGTGCTGCCCAGCGACCCTAGCGGCCCCAGTCCGGGATTTCTGGCCATGGCCCGCCGGATTGATGCCAACCTGATGCACAGCCTAAGCCAAGCCCTGGGCTCGAGCCTGAGCCTCGAGCCTTCCACCTCAGACCCCAGGGCCATACAGGTGCTAGGCCCCAATGCCATTGTCGGAGCACTTCCACTTACCGACCTGGACAACCATATCGTAGCCACCCTCAAGGTGCAGATGGCCCGTCCGGTCTACGCCCAGATGCGCCGCACGACCGCCGCCTTCATGGTGGGAATTTTTTTGCTAGCCCTGCTTTCCGCCGGATTGCTGCACTATCTGCTCCACCGCCTCGGAACCACTCGAGAAAAGTACCTCGAGGATGCCCGGCGCTACGGCCAGAACGTCGAACAACTGGCTTTCTACGACCCCCTGACCGGCCTTCCTAACCGCCGCCTACTCTATCAGCAAGCTAGGCAGAGCCTGTCGGTAGCCGAGCGTAAGGATTGGTCGGTGAGCTTACTCTACCTCGACCTGAACCGCTTCAAGAGCATCAACGATGCGCTGGGCCACGACGTGGGCGATGAGTTGCTATGCGCAGTCGCGCGGCGGCTAGAGCAATGTGTCCGGGAGGGCGATATCTTGGCAAGGCTGGGTGGCGACGAGTTCGCCATTTTTTTATACGATACCTATCCTGACCAGACCGCTCAGGTTGCCCGGCGCATCGCCGAAGAACTCAACCGTAGCTTCAGGATGGGCAAACACACCCTAAATGTGGGAGTGAGCATTGGCATTGCTTGTTATCCCGAGCATGGTCAGACCCTACCCGAGTTGCTCAAGTCTGCCGACGCAGCCATGTATGCGGCCAAAAACCAGGGCCTGGACTTTGCCTTTTTCGACCCTGATAGCAACCCTTATAGCCCCGAACGCCTCGAGCTGGAAAATAAGCTCTACAGTGCCGTGCAGAACAACCACCTGACCCTGCACTATCAACCGGTGATGAACCTGCGCCAGGGCAAGCTCGAGGGCTACGAGGCTCTAGTGCGCTGGGTGCAGGAGGAAAAAGAAATCCCGCCCGGCCTTTTTATTCCCCTGGCCGAAGAGGGGAGCCTGATTTATAGCCTCGACCAGCGGGTGCTGGAAAATGGTCTAGAGCAGCTCAAACAGTGGGCCAGTCAGGGGCTGCACCCCATCCTCTCGCTTAACATATCGGCCCAGTCGTTGCACCGCCCCGGCCTGCGCCAACAGATCGAGGTGCTCCTAAACAAGCTAAAGATAAACCCCGCACAGGTGATGCTGGAAATCACCGAAACCGCCTTGATCAGCAACCCCCAGCTATCCAGACAAGTTCTGAGCGATTTTCAGGCCATGGGCCTGCGAATTGCCCTGGATGACTTTGGCAGCGGTTACGCCTCGCTGGGCTATCTGCGGCATCTGCCCATCAACCGCCTGAAGATAGACCGAAGCCTGGTGAGGAATATCGGGCAGAACGCCCAGGACGAGCAATTGCTGGCGGCAATCCTCGAGTTGGGCCGCAGTTTGAACTTGGAGGTGCTGGCCGAAGGGGTCGAAACCCAAGCTCAACTCGAGTGGCTCGTGACCCACGGCTTCGACTATGCTCAAGGGTTTTTACTGGGCAGACCGCTCCCCGCCGAAACCATCTCCGACCCACCGGTTTTGGTGTGATAGCGCAGCCTCGCCGACCTCCTCTACTTGAAAACCGCTTCAGGTTCTTCGGCAGTGGTGATTTGGGGAATTGTCAACCCCCGAGCTTCCTCTTTGACCCTCTTCAGGCTAGAGCCTCGAGATCTCGAGGTATTATGTAAGTATGTACTTACTAAGTAGCCTCGTAGATGCTGACCCGACCAAGGCCGCACTGCTGCGAGCGGGGCTGGAGTTGCTGGCAGAAAAAGGCTATAAAGGGGCTACCACCCGCGAGATCGCCAACCGGGCGGAGGTCTCGGAAGTCACCTTGTTTCGCCACTACAAGAGCAAGGCCGAGCTCTTGCGAGAAGCCGTAGGTCATCTCAGCCCCCCGGTTGAGGAAATAATTCCAACCCAAACCGATGACCTCGAGGCGGCTTTTACCTACTTCATCGGCAATTTCCAGGCGCTCATCGAGGCTAACCAGGGCTTCGTGATTCGCCTGCTGCCGGAGTTGATCCGCCACCCCGAGCTGCGTGGAGATACAGGAGCACCGGGGTTCATGCGGGCCTTTGCAGCAGGTACAGCTTTCATCCAGCGCTGCCAGAAGGCCGGACTGCTACGCCCAGACGAGCCACCCCAGCAGATGGTGGTCGCCCTGATTGGCCCCTTAATTGGGCGGGTGCTTTTGGGTGGAGCTTGGGGAGTGCTGTTGCCGTTGGATTTAGAAGCCCTGGTCAGAGGCTTCTTGCAGGGAAGGAGGGCGGATGGTCAGCGTTAAGGCAGTCTCTAGACGGTTCGGTGAGCAACTCGCACTCGACTCGGTGAGCCTCGAGGTGGGCCAAGGTGAGGTCTTTGGTCTGCTGGGCCCCAACGGCTCGGGCAAAACCACCCTGATTCGTATTCTGTCAGGGGTTTTGCTGCCCTCCAGCGGGGAAGCGACCGTAGCTGGGTTAGACGTGGGACGACGACCTGAAGCGGTCAAGGCGGTGATTGGCTATGCTACCCAAGAAGCCAGCGTCTACCGCGACTTGACGGTCAAGGAGAACCTCGAGTTTCGCGCCAAGCTGTACCTTGAGTCTAAAGGCGTGCCCTACGCCGTGGAGCAAACCCTCCAGCGTTTTGGTTTACAACCCTACGCCCATAACCTGGCCGGGTCGCTTTCGGGTGGCTGGCGACAGCGCCTGGCCATCGCCCAGGCGGTGGTTCACAAACCCAAAATCCTCTTTTTAGACGAACCTACCACCGGCCTTGACCCGCTCTCCCGCCGCATTCTGTGGGATCTCATTCACGAGGAGGCTAAAGACGGAACCAGCGTGCTAGTAACCACCCACTACATGGACGAAGCCGAGCGTTGTGGGCGGTTGGCCCTGCTGTACGAAGGCAAAATTATCGCCCAGGGTACCCCCCACGAACTCGAGCACCTGGCCCAGGAGCAGGCCAGTGTGGCCTTTAGCCAGACCACCTTGCCCCTCGACACCTTGCGGGCTATGCCCGGTGTGCTGGATGGCTGGCCCAGTGGGGGCGGGGTACGGCTAATTCTGGAAAAGGGCACACAGCTCAAAGACCTGCCCCTACAGCCGGTGTATCCCAACCTCGAGGACGTGTTTATCGTGCTTACCAAGAACAACGCGGCCTCTTCTGCTTTGGAGAGTAAGGAGCAAGTATGAGCCGCATCGCTGCTCTGGCAGAAAAAGAGTTCACTCAGATTCGCCGCGACCCTGCGCTCTCGAGGCTGATCGTGGGACTGCCTATCCTGATGGTGCTCTTGTTTGGCTACGCCCTCAACTTCACCCTTTCGGATATCCGGCTGGCTGTCTACGACGCTTCAAATGACCGCATCAGCCAGACCCTGATCCAAGCCTTGCAGCAGGACAACCGCTTCCGAGTCACCTATACCGCAACCCGCCCGGAAGACGTGCCACAAGCCATAAATACGGGAAAGGCCAGGGTGGGGCTGGTCATCCCGGCAGATGTGCTACAAACCGTGCGGCAAGACAAAGCCGTGCAACTGCAAATTTACGTGGACGGCTCCGACCCCAACTTTGCCTTTCAGGCCCAGGCCGCCTTGCGCAAGGTGCTGGGGGACGTAAACACCCGGCTGCTGGCGGGGAAAGTGCTGGCTGGAACAGCCACCACCCCACCCCTCACCCCTAGCCTCAACCTGCTCTACAACCCCGACAGCAAAACCGCCTGGTTTATGATTCCTGGCATCACCGGCTTGATCATGACCATGTTCACGGTGCTGCTCACGGCGCTTTCCATCGTCCGAGAGAGCGAGAGCCGCACCATGGAGTCGCTGATTGCCAGCCCCATCCGGCCCTATGAGGTGGTGTTGGGCAAGGTGCTGCCCTATTTGGGCATCGCCACCGTGGTGTCGGTGGTGGTGCTGGCCCTGGGCTACTGGGTGTTTGGAGTGCCGGTGCGGGGCAGCGTGTTTTTGCTGTTTGGCCTGATTCTGCTGTTCGTGCTGGGTTCGCTGGGAGTAGGGGTGCTGATTTCCACCCTGGCCCGCACCCAGATTCAGGCGGTCTTCGGCACCTTTGCTTATATCTTCCCGACCATCTTTCTTTCGGGGTTTGTCTTCCCGGTTGACGGGATGCCGGGGTTTTTCCAGGGGCTTTCTTATATCATCCCGGCCCGCTACCTGATTGATGGGCTGCGCAGTGTACTGCTCAAGGGTAGCGGCCTGGACACCATGTGGCTGGATTTGCTGGCCCTGGTAGTGTTTAGCACGGTGGTGCTGGGGCTAGCCTCTACCCGCTTCCGTAAGCAACTCGCCGTGTAGATTGGGAAAGAGATGCTAAACCCTAAACGCCAAACCCTAAACCCCGAAAAACCCAGAGCAGGGCTGCGCCTCTTGCGTCTTGCATTTTGCGCCTTGCTCACCGCCATGGGCTATGGGCTATCCGCCATGGGCCTGGCCCAGTCCGTCACCTTCGGGCTGTATGGTCGCCTATCCCCCGACTATCTCACGCCCACGGTGGAGGTGAGCTACCCCCTTCAGGACTTCACTTTGGGGCTACAGGCCCAGCGCGATGCCCTGGGGGTTTTGCTAGAAAATGCCCTCGACTTGGGGCCGGTGGGAAGGGTGAGCTATGGGGGCCGGGCCAGTTTGGGCTTTGCCGGATGGGGTTTACAAGGCTTCGCCAGGGGTGGAGTGGGGCCGGTGGCGGCGGAGGTACAGCTAGGGTACTCGAGCACTCCCCCGGCTAAGCTCTGGGTGGGCGATGCTAACCCAGTTCAGCCCATTGCTGCGGGGTTTAACGGGCTGTTTTCGGGGCGCTACCGACTCTCGAGCACCCAAACTTTGGGCCTGAGTGCGCACTATTTTGGCCTTTGGGCACTCGAGAGTACCCTGGCCCTGCGCGACCAGGACACCTATACCTTTGGCTTGGGCTACCAGAATGGGGTCTATGGGCTGGTGGGCTGGCGCAGCCAACTCGACAGCAACACCCTGCTCGAGACCACCCTGCGGGCAGGCTTTTACAACCGCCTCGAGGCCGCGCTGTTTCTTGAAGAACTTAAGCTACACCTCACCCTGGCCTATCCCTGGGCGGGTATGTTGAGTGCAGAGAGCGGCGACCTACGGGCCGATGCCGACTATGATGGCGGCTGGTCGCTGTGGCTGAGATACACCCTCAGGTTTGGAGAGGAATAAAACATGTCAAAGGCTATAGGCAAAACGCAAAGCATGGTGTGGAAGTTGTTTTTGGCTTTCGGCTTCTGGCTTTTGGGGTTGGGCTTAGCCCAGAATGTCAGCGATATCGGCAAGCAGGTACAGGACAATCTGAACAAGTCCCCCTGGGAAGCCACTATCAGCGGCAAGGCCCAGCTACCCGACGGCTCCTTGCAAGATATCGAGATGCATTTGCAGGTGATTCCCAGCAAAAATCTGGCCGACCAATTGGTTCGCCTGGACTTCAAAAAGCCCAGTAGCCTCGAGGGCAACTTCGTGCTGCTGAGCGACAAAGAGGTCTGGAACTACTTGTTCCTGACCAATCAGGTGGTGATTCAGCCGCGCAGCAAGGCCCGTGTCGAGGGTCTGGGGGTCAACCTGACCTCCCTGAGCGATTTCAACCAGCTCACCGACAAAGTAAATCTCAAGCTGCTGGGCGAGCAAACTACCCCTCAAGGTGCGGCCTGGCAGATTTCTGGCACACCCAAAGACCCCTCCTCGAGCTTTGCCAGCATGGAGATTCTGGTGCTCAAATCCGATCCCCGCCCCGTCTCCATCATCCTTAGGGACAGCAACGGCAAAACCCTGGCCGACTTCAACGTTAACGATTTCAAGCGTTCGGCCCTGACCGCCAAAACCCTCAAGAAATACCCCGCCGATGCCGAGGTAGTGAAGAAGTGAGCCCTCACCCGCGCACCCTCTGGGAAAGGGTTTTATGGTCTGGGTAGCTCGAGTCGCACCAACTTGCTGGTTCCCTCTTGCTGCCCCACGACCAAACTTCCAACTGCCTTTAGAGCGTGCTTCTGACACAAACCCAGGCCTTCATCACAGGCATAAACCGTGGCTTTGAACTGAAGTGGATACCTGCCTGCTATAGTTCCAGCCGGAACCTTCAGCTTCCAAACTAGCAGGTCAAAACTTTGCAGATAGTGCTGGGGGTCTTGCGGCCAGTCCCGCCCGCTGGCCTTGGCCTCGAGTAGTTTTCCGGCAAAGGGCGAAATCAGCCAGAACTGGCTGCGCTTTTGCAGGGCGAACTGGGGTGGGAGACGAAGCTCGAGTCGCACCTCCACCTTTTGCCCTGGCTGAGCATAGAAAATGCCAGACTCGGAGGCACAAAGCCCGTAGCCGGTAACTAATAAGAGAGCACAAAGAGCCAGCAGCCGAAGGCTACTCACCGAGTACCTTCTCGATCTGGGCCTGTAAACTCTTGATACTGTTGGGATAGCTCGAGGAGATTTCCCCGGCCTGCACGTAGCGAACAACGCCCTTACGGTCAATCAGATAAAAAGCAGGCCAGTAGTGGTTGGCATAGGCCTGCCAGGTAGCCGAATCGTTGTCCTGCACTACCGGCCAGGTAATGCCTTCACGCTGAAGGGCCTGCTTGACGTTTGCAGCGGCGTAGTCGCCGCTAAGCTCGGGGGTGTGCACTCCCAGAATCTCGAGGCCCTGTCCCTTGTATTTGCTATACCAATCCTTAAGGGTGGGAACGCTATTTTGGCAGTTGTAGCAGGAATAGGTGAAGAAGTTGAGCAGCACCACCTTGCCCCGATAGGCTTGCAGGCTAGTTGGAGGGCTATTGAACCACTGCCCACCCGGAATCAGGGCGGGGGCAGGGTTTCCCGCACGTTGCGAGAAGCTGAGGGCCAACACACCGCTAACCAGCAGGCCGAGCACGAGCCACACGCGCATCTTGTACCTCCTGGTGGCCTGTACGTAGGCTTGAGGGATTTAGGATAAGCCAGACCTATCGGGCTTGGTCTGGGGCAGTTCCGGCTAGAGTGGTTTTCTGTGCTTCTGCCACTACCCTGCCCAATATCTCCTCGGCGAGCTTTATACCCTTCCAGCTAAGAGACCGCTGGCCTCGAGTTCCCGCACCCACTCGCGGATTTTAGCAGCGATTTGGTCGCGCACCTGGCGGAACTTCTCGAGCTTCTCGGCATCGGTTCCCTGAAAGCTACTGGGGTCTTCAAAGGGCCAGTACAGACGGTGGGTAGCGAAGGGAAACAAGGGGCATTTGGCCTCAGCCTTATCGCACACGGTAATCAAATAGGTGAAGTGGTGCTTCCCGCCCCAGAAGTCCAGCAAGCTCTTGGCATACTGCCCCTCCATGTCCAGCCCGAGCTCGTCCAAGGCTTTGCGGGTGTAGGGATTGACCTCGCTGGGCTCGAGGCCCGCGCTGTACGTCTCGAAGCGCTCGGGGCTGTAGTGCCGCAGCAGAGCCTCAGCCATCTGGCTCCGGGCCGAGTTATGACTGCACAGGAATAGAACCTTGAACTTCCTCGCTTCGCTCATCCCTAACCTCCCGTGGGCTTTTCGCTCTGTATATCCAGTCTGAGACCAGCGTGCCCAAGATGCCCCCAAGCAAAGGGCCGACCCAGTACACCCAGCCGTGCGCGAAGCCTCCGCCCCAAATGGCTGAACCGAAGGCTCGAGCTGGGTTCATCGCCGCACCTGTGATATTGGCTCCACCAAGTACGCCCAGGGCCACAGCTAGGCCGATATAGGCTGCGGCGGCAGGGTTCTTGAGGTGGATGGCGGTGGTGACGATGACCAGCACCAAGAAAAAGGTCAGGATAATCTCGATCAGCAGGCCAGCCAGGGGAGAAACCCCCGCTGCCAGGTGAGGAACTCCATAGGCTACGGTGTGCATGGTCTCACGTCCCAAAGCCAGGGTCAGCAATCCAACCGCCAAGGTTGCCCCCAGCAGTTGCGCGACCCAGTAGGCTATCGAGTTGTTCAGGGAAATCCGCCCGGTTAGGAACAACCCCAACGTAACCGAGGGGTTGAAGTGTGCCCCAGAGGCTCTTCCCAGGGCGGCAATCATCGCCGCGATGACGATGCCGTTCGCCAACACCACGCCGAGCGGGTTCATCTTGCTGGCAATTGCCCCGACCACCACGAACAGCAAGGCGAAGGTGCCGATAAACTCAGCAGCATAGGCCCGGAAGTTCAAGCTCCCACCTCGGCCTCGTTTTCCTGGGGGCTCGAGGGGGTTTGTTTCAGCCCCAGCACGTTACGCAGCACTTCCTCACCGGGCACTCTGCCCTGGAGCAAATCCACCACCAGAGCCCGGGTCGTCCACTTGAGCGCATCCCGCACCTTGCGCCACTCCTCGAGGTTTTTGCCGGAAGGGTCGGGGAAGGAGACGTGCAGGCGGGTAGTTTTGGCGGGATAAGCTGGGCAGGTTTCGTTGGCCGAGTCGCAGACCGTGAGCACTACGTCAAAGTTCCAGGGGTCGGGCAAATCAAAAAGAGTCTTGGAGGTGTGCTCAGAAAGGTCAATCCCCGCTTCCTTCATGACCTCAATCGCTTCGGGCTTGACGAACGTCGCCTCGGTTCCCGCCGAAAAGACTTCGGCCTGTAAACCCAGCTTGTCCGACCAGTAACGTAGCCAGCCCTGCCCCATCTGGCTTCTCGCTGAGTTGTGGGTACAAAGAATTAGCAGACGCATGACCAGAATATACAGTTTGATGGTTATCGAATGGTCAGCGCAGTGTCATGCCTGAATGAGAGATTGGGAACTTTTCCCCCCCAAAACCGTGATAAGTAGTCCCTGCTACCTGGCTTGTTTGAGTTGTACTACTTTATGGATCGAGCGTAGGTCGCCCAATACTTGGATCAAGCCCTCGAGGCCTGCCGGTAGCAGCCGGTAATAGCTCCATTTGCCCACCCGCACCACCTCGATCAAGCCTGCTTGCCTTAACACCTTGAGGTGGTGGCTGACTGTTGGGGCCGACAAGCCCAGGCTTTCCTCGAGGTGGCAAAAACACACCCCGTAGGCATCCCCGCAGCGCGGGTCGTAAACCGTGTGCTCGTTGGGAAGCTCAGCTAGCACCTTGACCAAGCGCAGCCGGGCAGGGTCGGCGAGGGCTTTGAGACGAGCAATGACCAGCGCTTCATTCATGATTTTCCAGTCTACCCAAAAAATGTCATCGGTTCGTGTGGCATTGAAGTGCCACACGGCTTTGACAAATATCATTTCAATTTGATATATATAAAACTTAAAGAAAAGCTTCAGCTTGTGGGTGTACTGCGGAGGTCGCGTATGGTTATCACACGTCGGCGTTTGGTACAGATTTTGAGTGGGCTCACGATGGCTTCAATGACCGGGGTGGGGCGAGCGCAGTTCTGGTTTGCTCCAAGTCTGACCTATCCCGCGCTTAAGGTGGGGAATACCCGCAACTTGCAAAATAATCAGCCAGTCTATTTCAACTACCCCGACTCCCGCGCTCAGGGGCTGCTCGTCAAGCTGGGTCGCCCTGCCCTGCTGGGGGTGGGCTCAGGACGGGACATCGTGGCCTTTTCAGCTTCTTGCACCCATATGGGCTGCGGGGTGCAGTACAAGGGCGGGCGGATGGTCTGTCCCTGCCACTTCTCGATGTATGACCCAGCCAAGGCAGCGCAAGTCTACCAAGGTCTCGCCAGCACCTCTCTGCCGCAAATCCAACTGCGCATCCAGGCCAATGGCGACATCTTTGCCAATGCGGTCAACGGCTTGATCTGGGGCCGGGCCAAGAACATTTAGGGAGATACTTATGCCATACGCACGCCGCGACCAACTCCCCATCCCACCCAAAGATGCCCAAGCCCACAACACGGTTTGCCAATACTGCACGGTGGGCTGCGGATACAAAGTCTATACCTGGCCGGTAGGTCGGTTGGGTGGGGTCAAAACTGACCAGAACGCTTTTGGGGTGGACTTGAGCCAACAAGTACCTCTGGCGGGCCAGACCTTCTCCGAAACCATGCACTCCATCATCACCAAGAAGGACGGGCAGCAGTATCACGTGGTGATCGTGCCAGCCAAGGATTCGCCGATCAACCTCAAAGGCGACCATTCCTCGCGCGGAGCCACCAATGCCCTAGCTACCTGGAGCGACACCCGAGCCACTCAAGAGCGCCTCAAGTATCCTTTGCTGCGCATTGGTGATCAGTTCCAGGTGGTCACCTGGGAAGAGGCTTTGGAGGTGTTGGGCCGAGTGCTCAAAGGTATCCGTGAGAAGTACACCGACGATGCTATCGCGGTCAAATGCTTCGACCACGGCGGTTCGGGTTCGGGGTTCGAGAACAATTATGGGGTTGGCAACCTGTTCTTCAAGGGTTTTTCGGTCAAACATATTTCCATTCATAACCGCCCAGCCTACAACTCCGAGGTCTGGGGTAGCCGTGAGCGTGGGGTTCACGAGCTGAACTATGATGCCAGCGATGCCCGCTTGGCCGACACCCTCGTGCTGTGGGGGGCCAATCCCTACGAAAACGCCAGCGTGTTCTATACCGAGCACATGCTCCCCAACTTCCAGGGAGCCACCGTAGCCGAAAAACAGCAGAATCTACCCAAGGGCGAGCCTGTTGAGGCGGCTTATCTCATCGTAGTAGACCCTCGGCGCACCAGTTCACTTACCGTAGCCGAGCAGCTTGCACCGGGACGTACCTTGCACCTGCGCCCCAATTTGGGTAGCGACTATATTTTGGCAAACGCCATCGCTCGAGTCATTTGGGAGCGCAAATATTACGACATGGGCTATCTGCAAAACCGCACCGACTTAGGCAAGCTCGAGGAGTACAAAGCCAAGTCACTCAAGTCTGATACAACTTATGCCGATTTCATGGCCCAGGCCGTGAAAATTACTGGGGTGTCCCAAGCCGATATCGAGAAAGCCGCCGACTGGATTGCCAAGCCCAAAGCGGGCGGGGCCAAGCGCCGCACCCTTACCATCTACGAAAAAGGCATGATCTGGAACATGAAAAACTACGACCAGATTGCCGCTGTGGTGCAGATGAATGTGCTTTCACACAACATTGGGCGGCCTGGCACTGGGGTGGGTCGTCAGGGGGGACACCAGGAAGGTTACGTGCGCCCACCCTCACCCACCCCTGGCTCGATTTTTGCCGGTGGGCCACCGGTTAATGTGGATAAATACATCACTGGTGGGGAAGGCAAGCTCTACTGGGTGATCGGTACCAACCCCTACCTTTCTACCCCCAACAACCAGGTTTATCGCAAGCGTGTTCACGAGCGCACCACCGAGCTGAGCAATTTTTTGGGGCAGTCTGGTGAACCGGCATCTACTAGGGAGCGGGTCGCCAAGATTCTCGAGGGTCTCGATCAGACCGGGGGGCTGTTCTTGGTGGTGCAAGACCTCTACCTCACCCACACCGCCCAGGATGCCCACTTGGTGCTCCCGGCCAGTGCCTGGGGCGAGGCCAACCAGACCAGCATCAACTGTAATAGCCGCCTGCTGCGTCTGTACGAGCGGTTCATGGATCCGCCGGGTGAGGCCCTGCAGGACTGGGAAATTTGCAAGCGCGTAGGGTTGAAGATGGCTGAGTTATACCGCCAAGATGGCAACACTACCGAAGCTGCTAAGTTCGAGTTTGGCAAGAATTGGAGCAAGGATGAAGACGTGTTTCTGGCCGGTACGGCGGAGTTCCCCAACAACAAAATCCCCGAGAGCGAGGAGGCCACCCTGCCCGCGGAGTGCTATACAGGAGTGACTTACCGTTTCCTGCAACAACAGGGCCAGAAAGGCATTCGTACCCCGGTTCGACAGGATCCTGCCAGCGGCAAGCTGGTTGGCACCTTGCGCCGTTACAGCACCAATTTCGGCACCAAGGATGGCAAGTTTAGCTGGTATGGCACGGACGACTGGGAAGGCTATCCGGCTGAGGTGCAGAAATACCTCGAGGGCGATATGGCCTCTCAGTACCCGTTCTGGATGACCACAGGCCGATCTCAACTCATCTGGCAGACCATGTATAACGACCATCTGCTGCCGGAGAAGACCAGCGAAGTCCCCATGCCATATATCGAACTGCATCCACAAGATGCCCAAAAACTTGGTATCAAGGGTGGGGATTTGGTTGAGGTCTGGAACGAGGAGGGCAACGGCATCTTCATGACCCACGTTACCGACGCGGTGAAGCCGGGGTTAATCTTTGCCCTGATGTACCATCACCGGGGCACGTCTAACAGCATGACTTCTGGTTACACCGACCCCAAAACCACCATTCCCTGGTACAAGGGCACGCGGGTCAACGTGCGCAAGATTGCTGGAGCCCTTCCCGATCTGCAAATGAACACTAGCGTGTTGCAACAAAACAAGTTCGATTAGAGCGGAAACCGCGATAGACCCAAGGCTCCAAAGCTAAACCATCAGGAAAGCTGCTGTAATCCGAGGTTTCTTGCTACTTCTTCAGGCTGACCAGCTCGGTAGTGATGTCATTGCTGAGGCTTTTCACTAGCCCCACGCCCGGCGCGTACCAACTGGTGCTTTTGATGGTGTTGCTGGGCAAGTCTTGAGTTTTGCCATTTATGTTCATGCTCATTTTCATGACCGAGGTGCTCTCGACCTTGAAAGCTTTGAAGGTTCCGGCAGGTACGCTCACGGTTTCCTCGCCCACCACCTTGCTGCTGGTCTCGACGTTGCTGTTGATTTTGCCTGTGCTCATATCCCCCTCGAGGGTAAAGCTATACGTCCAGGTGCTCCCTATACTCAAGTTTGTGGGAATCATCACGCCCTTGCTGTCAACGGTTTTGAGGTTGAACTGGTTGTGCTTGCCGCTAAAGTTGGTAGCACCGTACTCGAGCGAGGATAGTCCGTTGCTGTCGCAGCGCCAGCGGCTTTCCACCGACCCTTTGTCAAACTGTATGGTGTTAGTAAAGCCAGAATCTGAAACATTAGACAGGGTGTTGGTGTGAGTTTTACCATCCAGGCTTGATTTATAAGTCCAGACCCAGCCTTCTCGGACTGGGTAAAACGGGTTGTCGCACTTGGCCCAGGCCGTTCCCAATAGCACCAAACCCAACAAAATACCGAGCATTCTGTACATGCTTACCTCCGTAGTAAATCCTAAAAGAGGGAGCGTTATATTGGCGTTATTCACCGGTCGCGGCTTCCAACCACCGCCAGGCCCACCCCCACTAATAGTATGGCCGCCCCCACCAATACTTGCAGACCAGGAAGCTCGCCGAAAATAAAGTAAGCCAGCAGGCTTGCACCCAGGGGCTCGAGTAAAATCACCAGCGCCACTAGCACCGGCTCCACCCAGCGCACGGCCCAGTTGGAACTGGTATGCCCGATGAGCTGGGGGATCAGGGCCATCAGGGCAATCCAGATATAGGTTTGGGTTGGATAGCCTGTGTAGAACGTATGGAACAAGAGGGGTAAGGGAAGCAGCACCAAGGCCGCCATCCCGTAAGCCACGGCCACATAAAGCCCGATGCCAAAACCCCTATTCTGGGCCTCGCGTCCCAGTAAAAAGTAAAACGAGGCTGCCAGCCCGCCGCTCACCGCCAGAAGATTGCCCAAAGCGGGGTTAGGGCCAGGATTAGACGAGCTTCCCAGGGAGATAACCAGCCCTCCCAGAAGGGCCACTGCCATGCCGCCAAGGGTTAGGGGCCTGGGAGCTTGGCGCAGCCAGACCAACGACAACAATGCCATCCAGACCGGGTTGGTATTGACCAGGGTTACGCTGGCTGCGATGGAGGTAAAAGCCAGCGAAGTAATCCAGGTGGCAAAATGAACCGCCAGAAAAACCCCTGCTAGTACAGCATAAAGCCAGGCTCCTGGCTCTAGGTTCTTGCTCAGGTTGCGCCAGGCGGGCAGCAGCAACAGTGCGGCCATGCTGAGGCGCAAAACACTGATGACCAGGCTAAAGCCCACGCTCTGGCTATGGGCCGACTCGGTAGCCAACCGCACAAAAATAGAGCCAAACGATAGCGCCAACACCCCGCCTATCAACACGAGAACGATGGTGGAGGTTGCGGGGCGCACGAAGGGATTCTATTCTGAGCGACAAATCTGCTGCTGGGGTGGGAGTGCAGCACCCCTAGGTCTTGGGGAAATCCAGCCTCATCTTCATCCAGGGGGCCGAGTTGTGGAAGTTGGCAACGGCGCTGCCGGGGGGCACGAGCGCATCACAGGCCGCCTGCAGACCACCCTCGAGCCTCATCTCCAGCACCGGCAACAGGTGCTCAAGCTGTTCCACCGTGCGCGGCCCGATGAGGGGTGCAGTGATGCCGGGTTGCTCTTTGACCCAGGCTATGGCCAGTTGGGCTGGGTCGTAGCCTGCTTCTCGAGCCAGACGCGCGAAGCGGTTGCCAATCTGAACGGCCTTCTCGGTCACTCGGTCGGCGTAGATGCCCCCGCGCAGAGTGGCCCTCGAGCCCTCCGGTCGGGTTTCCTCATCTGCGTAGCGGCCCGCCAGCATCCCCATCGCCAGCGGCGACCAGGGCAGAATTGCCAGATCGTAGGCTTGGGCCAGCGGAACCAGTTCGTTTTCGATGCGCCGGTCGAGCAGGTTGTAGGGCGGTTGTTCGGAGACGAAGCGTACGTAGCCCTTCAGCTCGCTGCTCAGGATACCTTCCATGACCTTCCAGGCGGGGGCTGTCGAGCTGCCGATATAGCACACCTTGCCTTGGCGAACTAAGTCGGTGAGGGCCGATAGGGTCTCGTCAATGGGGATGTCGAAGACTGGACGGTGGAGCTGGTAGAGGTCAATATGGTCGGTCTGGAGGCGCTTTAGCGAGTCCTCGCAGGCCCGCAGGATGTGTAGCCGACTGTTCCCCCGGTCATTTGGCCCTGGCCCCACCGGATAATGCACCTTGGTGGCAATGAAAGCCTCATCGCGCCGTCCGCTTTCCTTGAGGGCTTTACCGATTACCCGCTCAGATTCGCCCTGCTTGTAGCTGTTAGAGGTGTCAATCAGGTTAATCCCCGCGTCCAGTGCTCGCAGCACCATCTGCACCGACTCCTCCTCGGGCGTGGGGTTCAAGATGTTATCGGTGCCCAGGGCTAGCGGGGCGACTTTGACTCCGGTTCGTCCGAGATTGCGGTATTCCATGTGGGCTCCCTTTGGGTCGCGTTTACCGTTGACCGTCAACCGTTTACCGCAAAGACGAAGGCTGTGGTTCGTTCATCTGAATCAAGTCCCACAGGTTCCCATATAAATCCTCGAACACAGCCACCGTTCCATACGGGGCTTCTTGCGGGGGCCGGATGAACTTTATTCCCGCTACAATCATGGCGTTGTAATCGCGCCAGAAGTCGTCTGTAGCCAGGAAGAGGAAAACCCGTCCGCCAGTCTGGTTGCCTATTATCGCTTGTTGTTCAGGAGTGGTGGCTCGAGCCAGCAGCAGATTGGTGCCGACGGAGCCTGGCGGAGCCACCACCACCCAGCGCTTGTCCTGCTCGGGCTGGTACGAATCTTCGATCAAGGTGAAGTGCAGCTTGTCGCAGTAGAAGGCAATGGCCTGGTCGTAGTCACGAACTACTAAAGCCACATGGAGCAGGGATTGCTTCATTAGCTCACCGCGCGGCAAAACCCGCGTCCACCAAGACCAGCGAGCCAGTCATGTAGCTGGCCTTGTCAGAAGCCAAAAAGAGCACCATATTGGCAATCTCGGCGGGTTCGGCCAGGCGGCCCATCGGCACACTGTCGGCCAAGCGCTGCATCAGCTCCGGTGTGACCGGCTCCTTGCGCTCGGACTTGATCATGGGGGTGTTGACTTCGCCAGGGCACACCGCGTTGATACGGATGCCATCGGTGGCGTGCTCGAGGGCCAGGGCGCGGGTCAGGTTATGCACCGCGCCTTTGCTAGCGCAGTAAGCTGCCACCCCCGAAGCCCCCAGGTCGCCCCAAATCGAGCCGAAGTTGACGATGGCCCCACCCCTCCCTTTCATAGCCCGAATCGCCGCGCGGCACATGAAAAAAGTCCCGCCCACGTTCACGCTCATGATACGGTTCCAGTCTTCGTCGCTGGTGGCCTCGCCTCTGGCCCGCACGATGATTCCGGCGGCGTTGACCAATACGTCTAATTTCCCGTGACGGTTCAGGGTTTGCTGGATAGTCGAATCGCAGAAGCTGGAGTGGCTGATGTCTCCACTGATAGCATCGGCTCGCAGTTCAGCCGCGACCTGCCCAGCCAGCTCGGTGTTGCGGTCTACGACCACCACTCTGGCTCCAGCACGGGCGAACTCTCGAGCGGTAGCCGCCCCCATGCCGGAGGCTCCGCCGGTAATGACCACGACTTTCCCGCTAAAATCCATTGGCCCTCCCTTTCGTTTCCTATCGTGTTTGCCTTAATGTATCTCGAACAACAACCATGGTTCGGGGTATTCGTGGGAACCGCTCTATGCGATTGTATTGAGCGGGTCAATTGGGGGTCAAGTCGGCAAGGACAGCTTTTGGGTAAGGACGTTTGTCCTACCTCATTTATACAAAGTCTCCTGTTAGACTAGGCTCAACAGGAGGCCAGGGTGGTACGTATTGCAGTACCCAAGGAAACCGCACCCGGTGAACGCCGGGTAGCCCTCACACCGGAGGTGGTAGCCCGACTTGTAAAAGAAGGTTGGGCGGTGCGGCTCGAGCAGGGGGCAGGCTCGAGCGCTTTTTTTGCCGACCGGGACTACACATCTGCCGGAGCCGAAATTGCCCTGCGGGACGAACTATTTCGGGATGCGCCCGTGATTTTCACGGTGCAGCCTATAGAAAAATCTGCTCTGGTGGGCCTCGAGCCGGGTACGGTGGTGGCCGGTCTGATGTATCCGCACCGCGACCCCAGCAGGGTACAAGCTATGGCCCAGGCTAAAATCTCCGTGCTGGCGATGGAGCTCATCCCCCGCATTAGCAGGGCCCAGAGTATGGATGTTTTATCCTCGCAAGCAACGGTCGCGGGCTACGTGGCTACGCTGATTGCCGCGCGGAGCAGCCCTCGCTTTTTCCCCATGCTCACCACCGCCGCAGGAACCATCCGCCCTGCCAAGGTGCTGGTGATGGGGGTGGGGGTGGCAGGGCTTCAGGCCATCGCCACCGCTCGGCGGCTGGGGGCCAACGTCTGGGCTTACGATGTGCGCAAAGCGGCTGCCGAGCAGGCCCTCTCGTTGGGGGCCAAGGTGATCGAGTTGCCCATCAGCGCCGAGGGCGAGGGGGGCTACGCCCGTGAGCTAACCCTCGAGGAGCAAAAAACCCAGCAGCAAGCCCTGGCCGGTGAGGTAGGCAAAATGGACGTGGTAATTACCACCGCACAAATTCCAGGCCGCCTGGCCCCAACCCTGCTTACCGCCGAGATGGTGGGACAGATGAATCCGGGTGCCCTGATCGTGGATTTGGCGGCGGAATCGGGGGGAAACTGCGAGTTGACCCGGCCCGGAGAAAGCGTAGAAGTGGGCGGGGTCAAGGTGATTGGCCCGCTCAACTTGCCCAGCGAGCTGGCGGTTCATGCCAGCGAGATGTACGCCAAGAACCTCTATAACCTTTCCAAGCTGTTGCTCAAGGATGGCATACTTAATCCTGACTGGAAGGACGAAATCCTGGCTGGGGCCCTGCTCACCCGTGAGGGACAGGTAGTGCATGGGCCAACCCAGGTTTTGATTGAGGGAGGTGTCCACTAATGGACTCGAGTTGGGCTGCGCTATATATCTTTTTGCTGGCGGCATTCACTGGCTACGAGGTGATTAGCCGAGTACCGGTGATTCTGCACACCCCGTTGATGTCCGGTTCCAACTTTATTCACGGCATCGTGCTGGTGGGGGCTATGGTGGTGTTGGGTAGGGCCAACACGCCCCTCGAGCAAGTCATCGGTTTTGTGGGGGTGGTGCTGGGCGCAGCCAACGCTGCGGGCGGATATGCCGTGACCGAGCGGATGCTCGAGATGTTTGAAAGGAAGCCAAAGCCAAATGTTGAACGTCGAACGCCAACGACTCCCTGAGCGTTCGACGTTCGGCCTTAGACCTTCGACGGTTCTTTATGAATAACATCATCCAACTCGTCTACTTCCTGACCGCCTTCCTCTTTATCCTGGGCTTGCGGCGGATGTCCTCGCCGGGTACCGCTCGCAGTGGGGTGCTCTGGGCGGGTGGGGCCATGGTGCTGGCTACCTTGGCGACCTTGCTGACACCGGGGATGGGCAACTTTGGCCTGATCCTCCTGGCCCTGGCCATCGGCACGGTAGCCGCCTGGATTGCCGCCAAACGGGTACGGATGACCGATATGCCGCAGATGGTTGCCATCTACAACGGCATGGGGGGTGGGGCAGCGGCAGCAATAGCAGCCGTGGAACTGCTCAAGGGAGACTTCAGCGATGGCCTCAAAGCCCTGGCAGCCCTGGGTGCGCTGATTGGCTCGGTCTCGTTTACTGGCAGCGGGATTGCCTTCGCTAAACTCCAGGGGTTGATATCCAGCCGTCCTCTGCAATTCCCGGCCCAACGGCTGGTCAATCTGTTAGTAATAGCCGCTGCGGTGGTGCTGGGAGTGTTGCTACTGCCCACGCATTCTGGGTTGTCGGTTCTACTCTTTTTTCTCTTTGCGCTGGCCTTTGGGGTCTTGATGACCCTGCCCATTGGTGGCGGCGATATGCCGGTGGTGATCTCGCTATACAACGCCTTTACCGGTCTGGCAGTGGGTTTCGAGGGCTTGGCGATAGGCAATGCTGCTTTGATTGTGGCGGGTACGGTGGTGGGGGCAGCGGGCACGCTGCTTACGCTGCTGATGGCAAGGGCCATGAACCGCAGTTTGTGGAGTGTGCTGGTGGGTGGGTTTGGAGTGGAACAAACCAGCGGCGAGGTTGCCGGAAGTCTCAAGCCGATAGACCTCGAGGATGCTGCGGTGATGCTGGGCTATGCCTCCAAGGTAGTTTTCGTACCCGGCTACGGCATGGCCGTGGCCCAAGCCCAACACAAGCTGCGCGAGGTCGCCGACGTGCTGGCCAGCAAAGGGGTGGAAGTGAAGTACGCCATTCACCCTGTTGCAGGCCGGATGCCGGGCCATATGAATGTGCTATTGGCCGAAGCCGGTGTGCCTTACGAGAAGCTGTACGACCTCGAGGACATCAACCCCGAGTTTCCCCAGGCTGATGTAGCCATCGTGATCGGGGCCAACGACGTAGTCAACCCGGCAGCCCATCGCCAGGGCTCACCGCTATACGGAATGCCCATCCTGGACGTGGACAAAGCTAAGAATGCCATCGTCATCAAGCGGGGGCAGGGCAAGGGTTTTGCCGGTGTGGAAAACGAGTTGTTCTATGCCGACAACACCCGGATGCTGTACGGCGATGCCCAGAATGTGCTGGGTCAGTTGGTGCAATCGCTCAAAAAACTGTGAAACTTCAAGGTATTCTTCAGGCCCACCCCGCACTGGGTTGACCAAACCCCTCATCCTCGCTGGGGCATGTTCTCGTCACCATATTTTGGATTTTAACGACAGCCTTTTTAAACGTTACCTGGGGTGTTAGGCGTAACCTTAAACTTTGGTGAATAACGTTATGGCAAATGGAACTATGGCGTAACCAACGTTACTTAGGACAGGTTGTTAGCCAGCTAACACTCTAAAGACCTCTCATGGAATTCTCAACCCGAGGTTCAGGCGGTTAGGATACAACTGTTCAGATGTCGCGTTCTATTGTTTCCTACCTTGGCTTAACTCTGCTCTTGGCGGCTTTGGTAGCCTGCTCGAGTTCAGTCTCTCCGACCAACCCACCCACTGGCCCCTCCAATCAAGGCAAACTGGGTAAGCCCTCCAACTTTCAGGTGACGGCGGTAAGTGGGGGTTTCTCCCTGACTTGGAACGCTGTTCAAGGGGCCAGTGGTTATGTTTTGCTGCGCACTGGGGCTGGTGGCCCGGTTAGCCTCGGCCAGCCTAGCTATACCGAGAAGAATGTCCAGGCCGGGGATACGGTCGAGTACAGCGTAAGCGCTAAAAATAGCCTTGGAGTAGGCGATGCCTTGGTAG
>JADEYI010000251.1_pt1 | contig 92973 bp, 80 predicted proteins | sample 8542331 | NCBI WGS metagenome assembly JADEYI01 (sample SAMN16510988, study PRJNA670497) | mine drainage metagenome | isolation source: biofilm near Copperflume 1 | place: Germany: Marsberg coppermine Kilianstollen | collected 2018-02
CACCAGCCGCTCTCGTGCTCGAATGTGCCCACCGGGCGTTGGAAGTTCGGGCTAGACTGGCCGAAGGCTGCGGAACGACGGCGCTGGTTCGGCAGCGCTCAACGTCCCTGGCACTCTGTATCCTCTTGCTGCCGCACTCAGCGGGGGCTGACGGCACTCGCGGTCTCATGCGAGCGCAGCGCCGCGTCGAAGACCCGATGCGCGGACAGGGCTTCCTCGACCGTCGCGGTTCCGAACCGGTCGCCAAGCGCGCCGGCACGCTCGGCGAGGAAGGTCGCCCACATCTGCAGGATCGCGTCGAGGAAGCCGAACTCGAAGATGGCGCCGGTGAACGTCGGCCAGACCGACCGGTAGCCTGGCTGCACCGTCTCCCACACCTGCTCCCCGTCGGCGACCCGGAAGCGCTCGACGATCGTGGATGTGCGCGTGCTGAAGCGCACACCGCCGTCCATGCCAAGCGCCTCGAACCACCATGTGTTGCCCTGTCCCGGCGCGATGCGCTTGGTCTCCCACAGCATCGGAAACGTCCGGCCGTCCGAGCGCGTGGGCTCGGCCACGCGCATTGCGAGCAGCGCGTTGTCCCATGTGTCACACGGAACAAGGAGGCCATCCGGGCCGGGCCGCTTCGGCACAACATTGTCGAGTATGGCGTAGACGCTCGCCGGCTCCCACCCCAGCCGGAGCGGTAAGTGCGCCACGTGCATCCCGAGGTCACCCATCACGCCGATTCGCCCGCACGTGGAGGCCCGGCGCTTCCAGTTGATCGGCTTGGCGCGGTCGAGGTCCGAGGAGTGGCTCAGGCCTGAGCGCACCTCGATCACCTCTCCGAGCCGTCCCGACCGCACCAGCTCCCATGCGGCGAGCGCCCCCGGGTAGAACGGCAACTCGCTGGAAACGCGTACGAACACTCCGGCACGCCGCACCGCCTCGGCGATCCGCTCGGCGGCCGCCAGGTCGATGCCGAAGGGCTTCTCGCCGAGGAAGTCCTTGCCGGCTTCGGCGGCCCCGATGTACACCTCTTCGTGCACGTCATGCGGGACCGCGAGGTAGAGAAGGTCGATCTCGGGGTCGTCGGCGAGCCGGCGCCAGTCGTCGGTCGAGATCCGCACGGTGCCCAACCGGTCGAACCAGCCGCGCGCAGCTGGCACGGGGTCGGCCACCGCGGTCACGACCGGCCGTACCGGGTGATCGACGAGCGAGATCCAACGCTCGGCAGCGGCGGCGAACTCGCGCCCCATGAGACCGGCACCGACGATGCCGATCCGCACCGGCGGCGCGGCCGCCGTCATGCGCCCGTTCCCTCGCCCACGATCGCGAGTGCGTCGGCGACGGTGGCGTTTTCGTGGAGCATCGACATGAGGGCGTGCGTCATCCGGTCCGGGTGCGGGTGCTGGATGATGTTGCGCCCGTAGACGATACCCCGGGCGCCCTGAGCGAGCACGGCGGCGGTCCGCTCGAAAAGCTCCTGATCGGAGACGCGCCCACCACCGCGGACAAGGACCGGCAGGTCGCCCGCGATCTCCACGACTCGGTGGTAGTCGTCGATGTCATCGGTCGGGTCGGCCTTGATGATGTCGGCGCCGAGTTCCACGGCCTGGCGCACGAGTGGGACGATCTGCTCAACATCGCCGTTGACGCCGTACCCGCCTGCATCCACCTCTCGCATGACGAGCGGTTCCACCATGAGCGGCATGCCGTACCGGTCGCAGTCCGCCCGCGCTGCGAGCACGTTCGCGATGCACGCTTCCCGGATCTCCGGTCGGCCCGGCAGATCGAACAGGTTCACGACGACGCAGGCGGCGTCGAGGCGGACGCCGGTCAGCGCCGGCTCGGGGATCATCCGGCTGAACATCCGGTCCGGCAGCACCTGTCCGTAGACGTTCGCCACGTCGGTGCGCAGAACGAGGGCCGGCCGGGTGCGGCCGCCGGCCGACTGCAGGAGCCGCGCCGAGCCCGGCGTGAGCTGGATGGCGTCCGGAGCGGCGTCGACGAGGCGGCGCATGGCCGAAGGAAGATCCTCGATGCCGGCGAGAAACCTGCCCTCGCCGAAGAAACCGTGGTCGATGGCGATGTCGAGGCAGCGCCCCGACCGCTCGTCGAACAACCGGCGCATCCGGTACTCGATCCCTGTCATCGGGGCTCCTGTCTTCTCCGTCGCGCCCGGTGGTGCACTGCCGCCGGACGCCCGCAGGATGGGGTTCCAACACGTTCGCCGAGAATTGACCGGCCGGCGTCGCGACGGTACCTTCAGGCTGCGGTGATATCGTTGTCAACCCACTGACCCGGAGGCTGCGGTGCTTGTGCTCGGCGCCAACCTCGCCGTGGACCGCACACTGCGGCTGTCCCGACTGGTGCCCGGCCAGGTGATCCGGCCGCGGGAGGCAGTGGCGACGGCGGGAGGCAAGGCGGTCAACGTCGTCCGGGCCGCCCGCGCCCACGGCATCCGCGCGGTCCTCATCGCCAACTTGCCCGGAAGCGCTGGGAGGCTTCTCGCCGAGCTTCTGGACGACGAGGGCCACGAGTTGCGACCGATCATCACAACCGGTGAGGCCCGCGCCGCAATCATCCTCATTGAGGACAGCGGACGGACCACTGTCCTCAACGAACCCGGCCCGGCGCTGACCCAGGACGACGCCACCCGACTTCTCGTCGCCGTCCGCGACGAGCTTGGGCCTGGCCGTCACCGGGTCGTGGTCGCCACGGGCAGCCTGCCGCCGGGTGCGCCTGTGGATCTCTACCGGCAGGTGCTCGATCTGGCCCACGCGGCCGGATCCCTGTGCATCGTGGACGCGGCTGGGGGGGCGCTCGCGGCCACGCTGCCCCACGGCCCCGACGTCGTGTCACCAAACCTCGCCGAGGCCGAGACACTGCTGTTCGGGGTGGACGGCGAAGATGTCGCGGTGGAGGGCGACGATGTCTGCGCCCGGGCGACTGCGGCGGCGGCGAAGCTGGTCGCTGCCGGGGCGCGTGCCTCGCTCGTCAGCGTCGGGCGCCACGGCGTAGCCGGGCACGACGAAGCGGGTGGGTTCTGGATCGACGCGCCTGCCGTCGCCGTGCGCAACGCGATCGGTGCCGGCGACTCGCTCGTGGCCGGTCTCAGTGCCGTACTCGAGCACGGCGGATTGCTCCGCGACGCTGCCGCGGTCGGCGTCGCCACGGCGAGCGCCTCGGTCGCTCACGACCTCGCTGGCGGGGTGGATCCGGTCTTGCTCGGCGAGCTCCTGAAGACGGTCCGGGTGGGTGCAGCGTGACCGGTCGGCAACGCGCCAGTCACGAGAAGAGTCCCGATCGCAAGCGGCGCATCGTGCCGGGCCTCGTGGGCGGCGACGGCCTGCTCGTCGGGGTCGACGTGGGAACCACGCGCGTCAAGGCGATCGCCGTGGACCTCGAGGGCGTCGTGCGCGCCGAGGCGCAGCACCCGATGCCCTGGCAGCACGATGGGAACCGTGCCTGGATTGACCCCTCGGCGATCGCACAGCTGGCCATCACCGTTGCAGCCGAGGCTGTCACCAACGCCACTACGGCCTCCGATGATGACCAGCTGGTGCTAGGCGTCGGGGTGACGAGCATGGCCGAGACCGGCGTCCTGGTCGACGGGTCCGACGTGCCCCTCGCGCCTGCCATCGCGTGGCACGATCCGCGGGGGGACGTGGAGACCGTGCGGCGTGAACTCGGCACGGAGCGATTCCAGTCGACGACGGGCATGACGCTCGGTCCACTTCCCTCGCTGGTCAAGCTGGTCTGGCTACGGCGGGAGATGCCCGAGACTGTACGCGCGGTGCGCTTCTATGCCGTGGCCGAGTGGGTCGTCCGCAGCCTTGGCGGCGAGCCGCTCGCGGAGCTGTCGCTGGCCAGCCGCACCGGCATGCTCGAGATCGCTGGCGCGCGTCCCTGGGACGAGGCGTTCGCCCTGCTTGGCTCGCCGTCGCTGATCCCCCAGCCGATGATCGCGGGCACCCCGGCTGGGACCGTGAGCGGCCCCGACGTCCCGCCCTCGCTGCGGGGCGCCGTCCTCACGGTTGCCGGCCACGACCACCAGGCCGCTGCCTACGGAGCCGGTGCGGTCGCCGACGGCGCGCTGTTCGACTCGATGGGCTCGGCCGAGGCGCTCGTGCGCACGGTCGGGGCTCCGCTGGCGCCCGAGCGAATCCACCGCCTCGCCGGCCACGGGATCACCGTCGGATGGGGAGTCGTCGAGGATCACCTCTGCATCCTCTGCGGGATCGCGACCGGTCTCACGCTCGAGCGTGTCAGCCTGATGGTCGGCGCCACGACCCGTGAGGAGCGCCGGTTGCTTGGCGAGACCGCCGCGGCGCTGCCGGCCCGCGTACCCGGCCTCCGGCTTCGCGAGCCCAGGTTTGACGGAGTCGCGGTCGAGGGGATCACGGACAGCGTGAGTCCGGCCGCCCTGTGGCGGGCCGCTGTGGAGGACATGATCGAGCTCGCCGATCACCAACTCGCGCTCGTTGGGTCCGAGGCCGGCCCCTACACGGACGTCGTCGCCGGCGGTGGGTGGTTCAACAACCCGGCTGTCTGTGCAGCGAAGCAGCGCCAGTTCCCGCACCTGCGCACCACGGACCTGACTGAACCCGGCGCCTACGGTGCCGCACTCATGGCGGCGCGGGCAGCCGGCTTCCTGAGGGACCACGCCGGGACCTGAGGCGCGAGACACCTCCGAGCCCGTGGCCCGCAGACGTCACGCCCGTGTCACCTCCTGCCAGGACCGACCTCGACCGTCGGTCGCCTCCGCGAGCCCCGCCATTCGCTCGACGGCGATCGTCTTGAGGAAGTGGCTCCGCTCCGCTCCAGGAAGGCCGACCGCCTCGCCCCACAAGGCGCGGCCGGCGATGAAGCCCGAGGCCCCGGCGTCCATCGCGGTGACGACGCGCTCGACGAACTTCTCGTATTCGATCCCGGCCGAGAGCAACGCCCAAGGCACCGAGCCGCAGACCCTGGTGATCTCGAGGCAGCCGGCGTCATCACCGGGCCACTCGAGCTTGAGCAAGTCGGGTCCCACCGTCGAGAGTAGCTCGGCAGAGCGCACGACGAGCTTCCGCTTCTGCTTGGCGGTCAGGGGTCCTTCGCCCGGCAACGCCGCGACGAGCGGCTCGATCACCGATGGCATCCCGTGCTGGCGGCACGCATCCACCACCGCCCGGACCGCGTCGAGGGCTTCCTGGGCCAGGTCGGGCTCACCCTCGCGGGGAGGACGGTCCGGGCGCCAGCGAACGAGGAACTTCAGCGCTACGCCGCCCGCCGCCTCCACGAACGCGGGGCCACGGTCCGGGGAGAACTCGGTTCGGTACTCGCTGTTCCACGTTGGCTGCGGCGAACGCTCGCTCGAGATGAGAAGGCCGGCTCCGGACGCAAGTGCGCCCGCTTGTCTCACTGCGCCGACGCCGTACTCGACATCGAGGAGAACGCCCGAGGATCTCGGGGACAGCGCCCGGACGACGTCGACCTTGAAGGAGCTGAGGTCGTCGTCGGATGAGGGCATACCGACGGTGCCGAGCATCGAGCGCAGCGTGCCTCGTTGATCCATCGCGAGGATGGCAATTTTCCCCTCGTCGTTCGCGATCTGATCGAGGTTGAAGAACATGGTCGTCACCCATTCTGTTGCCTGCTGTCGGCCGGCGACGGTCCACGCGGACCGAACGTCCATCTGGATCTTGGGCGGCACTCCTCGCCGAGCTGGACCGCACCGCAGGCGTCGAATTCCAGGCCGAGGGTCGTGCGTATCCGTGGAAAACTGGCGGTGCTTCCGGTCAGTCCACTAGCGTGACAGCGTTGTCATCGATGCTAACGGTACGAGAGCCTTTGTCAAGTTGCGTGCAGGTTCTGTGCAGGTTCCTGGCCGTCCACAAGGCGTATTCCAGGTTCTTGACAACGATACCAACCAAGGGGTAGCGTCGGCACCGCGTCGAGCCGCCCATCGCTGTCGAGATCATCCCGATGGAAGCGAGATCATCCTGTGAGACCCGTGCACCTGGCCGCCAACCAGCCGCGCCAGTTCTACCGCGGGGGCACGGCGATCGCCGAGTTCCGCTCGTTCGACGAGGGCGTCAACGTGCAGCAGGGCCCGGAAGACTGGGTCGGTTCCACGGTCACGCGGTCCGGCACCAATGAGGGCCTCAGCCGGCTCCCTGGTGGCGGCCTCCTGCGCGACGCGATCGCTGCCGATCCCTGTGGCTACCTGGGTCCCGCCCACGTCGAGGCCTACGGCGACGACCCGTCGCTTTTGGTGAAGCTCCTCGATGCCGGCGAGCGCCTGCCCGTCCACTGCCACCCCAGCCGCGAGTTCGCCCAGATGCACCTCGGCAGTCGCCACGGCAAGACGGAGGCCTGGATCGTCATCGGAACGGTCGGCTCATCGCCGACCGTGTACCTCGGGTTTTCCTCCGACGTCGGCCAGGTGGAGCTCGACTCGTGGCTCGCGGTCCAGAACTCCGAGGCGCTGCTCGGCCATCTCAACGCGATCCAGGTGAGGGCCGGCGACAGCGTGCTCGTCCCGGCCGGAACGCCGCACGCCATCGGCGAGGGTGTCTTCGTGGTCGAGCTGCAGGAGCCCACCGACTTCTCGGTGATCCTCGAGTGGAAGCGCTTCGGCCTCCCCGACATCGCCGGCGGTCAGATCGGGCTCCCTGCCGACCTCGCCATGCGCTGCCTCGACCGCACCGCGTGGCGGGCCGCGCGACGTGACGGATGCGTGACCCGGGCGGCGGCGAGCCGCGGTCTGCCGGGGTCGGCACCCGGCACGGCCCGCTTGCTGCCCGAAGCAGCAGATCCGTTCTTCCGGGCGGAGGAGGTCATCCTCGGCGCGGCGGCGCGATTGGACCCGTCCTTCGCCCTGCTCGTCGTCCTGGAGGGTGAGGGGCGCCTCGAGACCGAGAACGGGGACACGGTCGATCTGCGGACCGGTGGCACCGTTCTCGTCCCGTGGAACGCAGGGGCGACCACTATCGGCGGCTCCTGCCGTGTCGTCCGCTGCCTCCCTCCGCTCCCACCCAGCTGATCGGTGAACGCGATGGCCGAACCACTCCTGCAAGCCCGCGGCATCGTCAAGCACTACGGTCACGTCGAGGCTCTGCAGGGGGCCGATTTCGATGTCTACCCCGCCGAGATCGTCGCCCTCATCGGTGACAACGGCGCTGGCAAGAGCACGCTCGTGAGGATGCTGTCGGGCACCGAGCAGCCCGACGGCGGCGAGATCATTCTCGAGGGACGGGCCATCCAGATCGGCTCACCGGCTGTGGCGCAACAGCTTGGCATCGAGACGGTCTATCAGGACCTCGCCCTCGCCCCCGACCTCGACGGTGCGGCCAACCTGTACTTCGGCCGCGAGCTTGTTCGGTCGGGTCTGCTCGGCAAGCTGGGCTTCCTCGATGACAGGGCGATGCATGCCGGTGCCCGCAAGGTCTTTACCGAGCTGGGCGTCGACCTCCAGAACGCGTACAGCTCGGTGGCGAACCTCTCCGGAGGCCAGCGTCAGAGCGTTGCAGTGGCCCGGTCGGTTGCCTGGGCCAACAAGGTCGTGTTCCTCGACGAGCCGACCGCTGCGCTGGGCGCCGTACAGACCGCCCGCGTCCTCGACGTCATCCGGCGGATCCGGGACCGCGGCATCGCCACCGTCTTCGTCAGTCACAACATGCCCCAGGTCCTGCAGGTGGCCGACCGCGTCGAGGTGCTGCGACTCGGGCGCCGGGTGGCCCGGATGGATGCCGCCGGAACGACGGTCGAGCAGCTCGTTGCCGCGATGACCGGCGCTCTCGAGTCCCGGGAGGGCGCAGCGTGAATCGCACCATCGAAGAGCCGGACGCGTCGTCCCCGACGAACGGGCCTCAGGCACCGGTCAACGGGGCCGAGTCGACTGGACGTTCGGTCTGGCGACGACTGATGGGATCCAATACTGCCTGGATCTTCGTCGTCCTCCTCGTTCTCGTCGCCATCTTCAGCGCGATCAAGCCGGACAACTTCCCAACCGAGTTCAATATCCGGGCCATCGCGACCAACGCCTCGGTGCTCCTGATCATCGCCGTCGGCGAGACGTTCGTCATCACCACCGCGGGCATCGACCTGTCGGTGGGGTACGTGCTGCTGTTCTCCGGCGTGACGGCGGCCCAGGCGATGGCAGCCTTCGGCGACCCGACGAACAAGGGCTGGGACGTCATCCTGCTCGGTCTCCTCGTCGCGCTCGCCTCGGGACTCGCCTGGGGCATCCTCAACGGCGTCCTGGTCGCGAAGGCGAAGGTCCCCGCACTCATCGTCACCCTGGGCACGCTCGGCATGGCCTGGGGGTTGGCGCAGATCATCAGCAGCGGTCAGGACATCCGATACATCCCCCAGCAGATGGCAAACACCATCGGAAGCGGCCGGTTCTTCGCTCTGCCGTGGCTCGTGATCGTCGCGGCGCTGGTGGGGATCGCCGGCACCATCCTGCTGAACATGACGAAGTTCGGCCGGCACACCATTGGCATCGGCTCGAACCAGGAGGCTGCCAGGCGGGCCGGCATCAACGTCGAGCGGCACCTGATCAAGGTCTACGCGCTGAGCGGGCTGCTGGCGGGGCTCGGAGGCTTCCTGTCGCTGGCCTACTTCACGACGACGACGATCTCCGGCCACGCCAACGACAACCTGAACGCCATCGCCGCGGTCGTCATCGGCGGTACCAGCCTCTTCGGCGGGGTCGGCACCGTCATCGGCACCGCCATCGGCGTCTTCATCCCCGCGGTTCTTCAGAGCGGGTTCATCATCATCGGCACCCAGTCGTTCTGGCAGAACGTGGCCGTCGGCGCGGTCCTCATCGGGGCCGTGTTCGTCGACCAGCTGCGTCGCCGTTCGCGCGAACGGCCGTAGCACCAACCCACGTGCGCAAATAGCGCAGCAGTCCTTCGGGAACAGGCAGAGGAGGAGAAGTCATGCGTGCACCAGTAGCCGTAACGGCGGTCGCGGTCCTTGCTCTGGTGGCGAGCGCCTGCTCGTCGTCCGCAAGCAGCACGCCGAGCGCGGCGAGCAGCAGCACCCCGGCCGCAGGCAAGGCCTACAAGCTAACCCTGATCCAGGGCGTCAAGGGCGATCCGTTCTACGTGACCATGGGCTGCGGCGCCCAGGCTGAGGCGACCAAGGAAGGCGCCACGCTGACGATCACCGGTGGCGACAAGTGGGACGCCGCCGTCCAGACGGTGATCGTCGACTCGGTGACCGCGAGCAAGCCGGACGGCGTCATGATCGCGCCGAACGACGCCAAGGCCATGTTCGCCCCGCTCAAGGCCATGAACGACGCCGGCATCAAGGTGACCCTCGTCGACACCGGCCTCGAGGATCTCTCGTTCGCCCAGTCGTTCATCACTTCGAACAACCTGCAGGGTGGTCAGCTGGCCGCCAAGGCGCTCGCCAAGCTCATCGGCGACAAGGGCACCGTCCTGGTCGTCAACACCAATCCGGGCGTCACGACGGTCGACGCCCGCGTCAAGGGCTTCTACGACGAGCTGAAGAACCATCCGAACATCACGGCGCTCCCGGTCCAGTACGACCTGGACGACCCGACTGTGGCCACCACTATCACGACGTCCACCCTCGCTGCTCACCCCGACCTGGTCGGCATCTTCGCGACAAACGTGCAGACTGCCGAGGGCGTGGCCACAGGCCTGAAGCAGGCCGGCAACACCAGCGTCCAGGTGATCGCCTTTGACGCCGGACCCAAGCAGATCGCAGACCTCAAGAGCGGCATCGTGCAGGGTCTCATCGCCCAGGACCCGTACACCATCGGCGTGGACGGCGTTCAGCAGACGATCCTGGCGCTCAACGGCCAGCCGACGACGAAGTCTATCCAGACGGACCTCGCCGTCATCACCAAGGACAACATGAACGACCCGAGCGTCCAGAAGTTCTTCTACAAGAGCTCCTGCTGACCGACCGGAGCCGGCGTGGCCCGGACCCGGGCCACGCCGGCATTGCGCCCCGGTAGTCGCCGCCCATGCTGGCTGCTCGGTGGGCGAGTGGTCATACGAGCCTGGGAATGGTGCGGGTCACGTGCAGGATCGATTTCACGGATGGTAACGTTGTCAGAGATGTCAGGATCAACATCGGCACGGCCCATCGAGCCTGCGAATGCGCGGCGATGGAGTGCGCGCCATCCGACCATTGGTGACGTGGCGCGACTCGCACGCGTATCTGCCATCACCGCGTCCCGGGTGGTCAACGGAAGCGTGCATGTCCGGCCGGAGACCCGCTCGCGCGTGGTAGCCGCGATCGAGGAGCTCCACTACCGCCCGAACGAGCTTGCCCGAAACCTGAAGACGCGACGATCCCACGCAGTGGGTCTCTTGATTGACGTTTCCAACCCGTTCTATGCGGCTTGCGCCACCGGCGCGGAGAGTGTTCTTCGGGAACGGGGCTACGCCTTGATCCTTGCGTCTTCGCGGCCGAGCGCAGCCGAGGAGGAAGCGACGGTCGAACTATTGGGCAGCTACCAGGCCGACGGCCTCTTGATCGTCCCGACAGTAGGGTCGTATGAGTTCCTGGCTCGGCTACCGTCCGGTCAGCCTATCGTCGCTCTTGACCGTCCGTTCGATAGATTCGCTACCGATGTCGTTCTCGTCAAGAACTACGAGGGGGCACGCACAGCAGTAACGCATCTCCTCGGGCATGGCCGCGAGACGATCGCATTTGTCGGGGCAGACGAGACGGCATACACGACTCGGCTCCGCCTCGACGGGTACACCGATGCTGTCCGTGCTGCCGGCGTCCCGGACCTCATTCGGCTTGGTGCGATGGACGTCGCCGCGGCAGCATCAATCGCCCGAGAGCTCATTCACGGTGCGGATCGGCCGTCTGGGTTCTTCGCGATGAACAACCTGATCACGGTCGGGGTCCTTGAGGCGATAGCCGAGGCGGGTCTCCGGGTTCCGGACGACATCGCCGTGGTCGGCTTCGACGACGTCGTTCTGGCCGACGTTCTCCATCCGCGTCTGACAGTCGTCCGCCAGCCAGCCATGGAGATGGGGCGGCGCGCTGCCGAGCTCCTTCTGTCGCGGCTCTCCGGACACGAGCCAAGCCAACCCCAGACGATTCTCCTCGACGCGGAGCTCCTGATACGAGAGTCGTGCGGCTGCACCTCCGACCAGCAAGGCGGCGACACAACGAGAGGTGCGATATGAGAGCCAACGTGGCCACGGATCGGACGCTGGACATCCTGTGGATGGATCTCGACGAACGAGAGGCGGAACTTCGCCGGCTGGTCAAGGACGTTCTCGAGGAGAATCCTCCGCCGAGCAACCCGGACGCGGTCGTGGCCACCTACTTCCTCGCCCTTCGCTCGAAATCGCTCAAGCAGGCGGCAGAGGAGATCGCGTACCACGCGACAAGCGGGATCCACAACCCGCCTGCCGGCACCCTCCTGCAAGCATGCACGGGCTGGGCGGTCGGCACGATCCCGTTCGATTCCACCGGTCGGATCGGCCTACTGCACATGGCCTTTCCGGTCAAGATGCTCCTCCAGGCGGACGGTCATGTAACGAGCACCGACCTGCTTCACACGGTCGCGGCCGCGGTCATCTTTGACGTCTACGAGAACCAGGACGCTCGTCTCGTCGCTTTGACGATCCCATCCGAGGTCCTGCGGACCTTCCCCGGCCCAGCTCACGGGGTGGCAGGTTTCCGATCCCTTGTCAGCCTTCCCGCAGGCGCGCCTGCGTTCGGGACCATCCTCAAGCCGACGGCCGGGCTGACACCTGAGGATGTTGGCGCACTGGTCTCGCAGATAGCGGCGTCGTCGTTGTTGTCCTTCGTCAAGGAAGACGAGGACCTCTACCCGAACCTCCCGTACGCGCCGCTCCGACAAAGGACCCGGCGAGCAATGGAGGCGATCGAATCTGTCAGGTCCGAGCGGCCAGAATCCCTCCTGTTTGCACCGCATATCACAGGGTCGCCGGGGGAGCTGCTCGCGAACGTCGATGGCGCGCTCGAGGAAGGGGCTCGAGCCGTGATGTTCAGCGAAAGCTGGGCGCTGGGGGGCGTTCGACTCACTCGAGAACACACCCGACATCTGATTCGACCCCCTGCGATCTACGGACACAACGCAGGGATCGGCGTGCGCACGCGGGGGATCTGGCGCGAGGTCATCGACCTCCTTGCGCGACTCGACGGCATCGATTTCCGGCAGACGGCTCCGCTTTGCGCGGGTCCGCCATTCCTGCGTCCATATGGAGACGAATGGCGCGCGTCAGAATGGATTCTGGCGGCTCCACTCGCGGGGATACGGCCGACGGTCGTCGTCCGTGCCGGCGGGCTCGATCAAGGCAACATCGGTCCGAACCTGCGGGACGTTGAGGACCGCGGGATCGTCGACAACGTGCTGTTCCTCGCGGGCTCAGCCATCAACTCGATCAAGGACCGCACCGGACACCCGAGCCCAAGCTTGGGCGCCGAAGCGATGGTCGAGGCGATCGAGGTGCATCGATCAGGTGTGCTCCGGGACGTGTCTATCGATGATCACCCACGCGCGCTGCTCGGGGTCGCGCGCGGGCGTGGGGGCGGGCTGAGGGCGCTCGCTCAGGCCCTTCCGCAGCGCTACCCCGCCCTGCGCTGACGGATGACCAGGCGCTCGATCGACGTCCTCGGGCTTGGCGTCGTCGCGGTCGACGAGGTCCTGTACGTCGATGAGTACCCGGCCGCCGACCGAAAGGCGCCGGTTCGCGAGTGGATCCGTCGCTGCGGAGGGTTGACGGCGATCGCCCTCCAGGCGGCAGCTCAAATGGGCTCGCGGGTTGCGTACGCGGGTTGCCTCGGTACAGACCGGCTGTCACGAGATGCGATACGCCTGCTCCGTCAGGCAGGCGTCGGGACGGTACACCTCGTCATACGCCCAGAAGCCGGCCCGTATCACTCTGTCGTCCTGGTCGATCGAGCACGGAGTACGCGAAACATCTTCTTCGACTCGCGGGCGCCGGGCGGCGCCTATCCCACATCCCCTTCGGACGAGGTCATCAGATCCGCTCGGGTACTGCTCGTGGATGGTCACGGCCTGGAGGGAATGGTCCGGGCTGCATCAATCGCGCGCGACGATGGCGTCGCAGTCATCGGCGACCTGGAGAATCCTGAAGCACGCGGTGAAGCCGAGGCGCTCCTGCCGCTCGTCGACCATCTGGTCCTCTCCCTCGCGGTCGGCCAGCGTCTGACCGGAGAGACCGACCCTAACGTCGTCGCGCATGCCTTGTGGAGAGAGGGCCGTCACGCGGTCGTGCTTACGGACGGGGCGAACGGTACGTGGTTCATCTCGAGCGAACGTCAGGATCACCTGTCCCACCAGCCCGCATTTCCTGTCGACGCGGTCGACACAACGGGATGCGGAGACGTCTTTCACGGCGTATATGCACACGGCATCGCTCACGGATGGGGGATCGAAGACGCCATCCGCGCGGCGAGTGCGGCGGGTGCTGCCATGGCCGCTCGGAGCGGGACCGCTCACGTGCCGCCGAACCGCGAAATCGTAGAGCGAATGCTCTCCGCCCAGAACCTTGATGGTCGACGCGCAGTGAAGGTCGACGTGCAGCGTGGGTAGAGGGAATCGCCCGACATGATGGCGTTCGGCCATCGGTCTTCGTTTGCGATGCTAACGGTGATAGCCCGGCCGGTCGCTCACGAGCGGGCTGAAGCACGAGAGCTCAGACAGCCGAGATTCACCGCGCTTCAGGCGAGGGAGTGGTGAAAACGAAGATGCGCGTAGGCGTCCTGACAAGTGGTGGCGATGCACCGGGGATGAACGCGGTCGTCTACGGTGCGTACGAAGCGGCCGTCCGAAGATCGATCGCGATCATTGGAATCAATCTTGGCTTTGCTGGGTTGGTCGCAGGCAAGTACGTGGACCTGGGTGAGATTGGATTGGGTCTCGAGGTCATCGCTCGGGGCGGAACCCTTCTCGGCACGAGCCGGAGTCTCGACCTCCGCTCCGATGACGCGGCCGAAAGGTGCGTCGATGCGCTTGCCACTCTCGGGCTAGGAGGGCTCATCGTCATCGGAGGTACCGGGAGCTCGCGAGGAGTCGAGCGCCTGAGAGCCCGGACCGCGATCCCTATTGTGTTTGTGCCGGCGACGATCGACAACGATGTGGAAGGCTCCGACGAAACGATCGGGTTTGATAGCGCAGTGAACTACGGCGTCGCAGCTATCGACGATCTACGGGTGACGGCCGAGGCGCTTCCGCACCGTGCCTTCCTCGTCGAAGTCCTCGGCGCAGATATCGGGCGGCTTGCGGAAGCAATTCATGAGGCGGCCCCCGTCGACGCAGTCATGACGCCGGAGCACCCGCTCGATCTGGACGCGGTCGCCAGCGCGATGCGCGACGCGATGGACCGACACTACGCGATCGCGCTCATGACCGAGGGGTGTGGCGAAGCTGGCGAGATGGCACGCCGACTTGGCGAACTCATGGGTGCGCGCGTCCGCCCCTCGGTGCTCGGGCACAGCCAGCGCGGGTCACGGCCGTCGGCGCGAGACCGGCACCTTGGGTTGATGTGTGGCCGTGCGGCTATCGACATGCTCGCAACCGGAGCGGGCGGCGCCGTTCTCGTCTCCAAAGGAGTGCCATTGGTCCAGACCGTGGCACGGCGACCACGAGACCCGCGGGGGACACGGCCCAACCGGGTGAGCCAGAGTCTCGACTGAAGTCCGGGCGGTTTAGGTGGCGCCGGGACCGCAGCATCCACGCACCCTTGCGTGAAACGCTGCGTGCACGCAGGCCGATTCGGGAAGCCGGTTGCACAACGTCCCTGGGTGCGAAAACGGGCAGACGCGCGATCGGCTGACCACCTTCCGCCCGAACCGTCTCGTGCCCGACCGCCCGGGTCGCCCCATCCGTCACCTCCCCGGCCCCGACCGAGCCGGCCGTGACGAGGGCGGGAGCGATCGGGCTAGACTGGCCGAAGGTCGGGTCGGTCGATCTCGATCGCGGCAGAGGAGCCAGCCAGCAGTGATGGTGGATCCGAACGGTTCGTCGAGGTTTGACGCGATCGATGCGGCCGTCGAACGCGGGATCGATGAGGGTCTGGCGGACCTGCCGCCGGCGTTCGCGGAGCGTCTGGGCTCCGTGGCCATCGTCGTGGAGGACGAGCCGACGGTCTCCCAGCTGGCGAGCACCGGCGCCCAGGGCCTGTACGGGCTGTACCAGGGGGTGCCTCGGACCGCGTTCGCGGCGGACGGCGTCCCGATCCCGAGCAAGATCACCCTGTTCCGCGGGCCGCTGACGCGCTCCCACCCGGACCTGAACGACCTCCGCGCCGCGGTCATCGCGACCCTCCACCACGAGATCGCCCACCACTTCGGGATCTCCGACCGGCGGCTCGGTGAACTGCGGCGCGGCCGCTGAGGTATCGTCGGGCCATCGCGTCCCGTAGGCCGACCCGAGGAGATCGCCGTGTCTGAGACCCAGCCGACATCGTGGCGTTCCATCGTCTACGGGACACCGGTCACCTCGAGCGACGGCGGGCCCGTGGGCACGGTCCTCGAGGTGCTCGGGTCCGATGCCGACGACATATTCCACGGCCTCCGCGTGGCGCTGGCCGGTGGACATCGGGACGTGATGGTCTCCGTCGACGATCTCGCGACCCTGTCCGCGGACGTCGTGCGAACGAACCTCACGCGGTCCGAGCTCGAGGCACTCCCGTCGTATGACGATGAGGCGACGTACCACCTCGCCTCGGTCGGCTGGCTCCGCAAGCACATCGGCTGGCAGAGGGACTCGAAGAGCGACGAGGAGCCCGGCTGACCGGGCCTGAGAGGAGGCACGTGTCGATCGAGGAGAACAAGGCGTTGGTACGCCGGTTCATCGACGAGGTCTTCGTCGCGGGCTCCTTCGCAGCGGTCGATGAGCTCATGGTCGAGGACTTCATGCCCCACACGTGGGGATCGATGGGCTCGGGCCGGCAGGCCCTCAAGGATGCGATCACCCGCGTCTCGACTGGACTGACGGACACGAGCATGACGATCGAGGACATGATCGCCGAGGACGACCGGGTCGCCGTGCGGCTGACGTCCCGCGCGGTCCAGGTCGGCCCGTTCATGGGGCTGCCGCCGAGCGGCAAGGCGTACTCGATCGGCGAGATCCACATCTTTCGCCTCCGGGACGGCAGGGTCAGCGAGCACTGGCACGAGGCCGACTTCCTCGGCATGCTTCGCCAGCTTGGCGCGTTGCCTGAGCACTCCTGACTGGCCGGGAGTCCGCCGCTCCCGTCAGAGCGCCTGACTCCCCCCGACGACCTCGAAGGTGAGGCGCGCCCGGAGCCGGGCGAGGGCGGCGAGGACCGGCGCGCCGGCGACGACCACGAGGATCCCGTTGCCGACCGCGCGGAACGCGTCGTACGCGAACGAGGTCACGAGGTAGAACCGGCCGAACCGGGCGATCGTCTCGCCGAGCGGGGCGCCGGGCACCCAGCCGAGGTCCGGTGATCCCGCGAAGAACGTCCAGTCCCAGACGTCCATGAGCGCACCGAAGGCGAAGCCGGTGACCACCCCCACGGCGGCGAGGAGGACGAGGTCGCGACGGCTCGGCGCGGTCGTGAGGCGCCCGCCGACCACTCCCGCGGTGACGCCGACCCATCCCGCCGCGAACAGCTGGTACGGCAGCCACGGCCCGACGCCGCCGGTCGCGATCGCCGAGACGAGCATCGCGAGCGCGCCGGCCTCGAACCCGAAGGCCGGTCCGAACACGTAGCCGGCACACAGGATGAGGAAGAAGATCGGGCTGAATCCGCCGATCCCGGACACGAGGGCGAGCCGGAGCGCCGCGTCGATCGCGGCGATCGCCGCCAGGAGCGCGAGCGCCCGCACATCGAGCCGGCGGGCGCCGAGCTCGATGAGCAAGAGCCCGCCGAGGGCCCCGAGCGCGACGGCGATCGCCGGGCTGTCCGACGGCATTCCGGCGCCGGCGAACGGCCAGAGGAAGAGGGCGAGGCCGCCGAGGGAGAGGATCACGAGCGTCATCGGCGGACGAGGAGGCCGTGGCCGGGGGCCACGTCGTCGCGGCCAAGGACGTCGCCGCGCTCGAGGGCGCCGAGGCGTTCGAGGACGTCGCGGACCGCGACGGGACCGCCCGGGTAGAGCTGGCCGATCTGTGTCGTGTGGCGGCTCGGGGAGGAGAGGGAGCGGTCCGGCGGGCCGAGCTCCACGATGCGGCCGTCGGCGACCTCGACGACGCGGTCCGCGATCTCCGCGGCGAGATCGAGATCGTGGGTCGCCACGACCACCGAACCGCCGTCCGCCCGGAGTCGGGCGATGAGGCGGCCGATCGCGTCGCGGGCCGGCCGGTCCATCCCGCGCGTCGGCTCGTCGAGCAGGGCGAGCCGCGGCGAACCGGCGAGCACGGCCGCGATGGCGCCGCGCTGCCGCTCGCCGGCGCTCAGGTCGCGTGGGTAGCGCTCGGCGAGCCGGTCGAGGCCGAGGTCGGCGAGGATCGCCGTCGCCGGCTCGCGGCTCCCACTCCGCCTGAGCGTCAGCTCCACCTCGGCGCGGAGGGTCGGTCGATGGAGGAGGGACGTGGGGTCCTGGGGAACATACGCGGCGCGGCCCGCGGCTCGCTCGAGACGGCCGGCGAGCGGCGGGAGGAGACCGGCGAGTGTCCGCAGGATCGTCGTCTTGCCGCCCCCGTTCGGGCCGACGAGGACGACCACCTCGCCGCCGTGCCCGGCGAGATCGACCCGATCGAGGACGACCGTTCCGCGCGGGCCGAGGCTCGCCGCCGTGAGCGTCCAGGCAACCGGTCCGCCGGACGTCGAACCTCCGGTCGGGGCCGGGTCGGCGAGCCGCGGCGCTCGCGCTCGGGCGGCCTCCACGGTGAGCGGCAGCGGCGTCCAGCCGAGCCGGAGTCCGAGCTCGACGATCGGCGGCGGTGATGCGATCCGCCCCGACCCAGCCGCCGCCGCGGCGGACACGTGCTCGACCCGGCCATGATCCACGAGGAGGACCCCGGACGCCGCCGGCAGAAGGCGCTCGAGACGGTGCTCGGCCACGACGACGGCGAGACCGCCGGCCGCAAGCTCGATACAGGCCTCGACGACGGAGGCCGCCCCGGCCGCGTCGAGCTGCGAGGTGGGCTCGTCGAGGACGAGCAGTCCGGGTCGCGGGGCGAGGGCGGCGGCGAGGGCGACGCGCTGTCGCTCTCCGCCGGACAGCGTCGCGACCCGCCGGTCGCGGAGGTTGGGGATCGCAAGCCGCTCGAGCGACTCCTCCACCCGGGCGTGCATCTCGGGTGCTGCGACGCCGAGGTTCTCGAGGCTGAATGCGATCTCCCGCTCGACGGTTCCGTAGACGAACGACCGCTCCGGGTCCTGGAAGACGAAGCCGACGTGCGTCGCGAGGTGGCGTGTCGGGGTGACGATGACGTCGTGACCGGCCACCGTTGCCGTGCCGGCGATGCGGCCGCCGTGGAACTGCGGCACGAGTCCGTTGAGCAGGCGGAGGAGCGACGACTTGCCGCTTCCCGAGCCGCCGGCCACGATCGTCAGCCCGGCACCGATCTCGACGGATACGGCATCGAGGGCCGGATCGACGCTCCCGGGATACCAGTAGCTCAGATCGTCGAGGCGGACCATCGTCGACCGATGAGCGGGGCCGCGAGGAGGAGGATGGCGCCGATGAGGACGGGCTCGACCGCGGGTGCGACGAGCGTGGGATACGGCCGCCAGTCGAGCGACGCGCCGGCGATCCGCCCGACGATGAAGCAACCGGCCGCCGCGATCGCCGCGACGACGACGAGCGCGTCGCCCCGGTTCCAGCGGCCCGGCGCGTAGCGCGTCCGCGGTCCGCTCCCGAATGCGCGCGACTCCATCGCCTCGGCGAGGCCGAGCGAATCCTCGATCGCACCGAGCATCGTCGGGACGAGGATCTCCGCCCATGACCGGGGGCCGCGAGGTCGCCAGCCGCGCATCGTCTCGGCGTCGCGGATGGCGACCGCGCTCCGCCCGATCGCCGGGGCGAGGTTGAGGGCGGACGCGACGACGAGGGCGCTCCGCTCGAGGCCACGGGGCAGGGCGTCGACGAGCTCGTGGGTCTCGAGGACGAGCGAGATCGGCGCCACCGCGAAGACCGCCCCGGCGATCCCGAGTCCGGCGGCGAGGCCGTACGCCGCCGCCTCCAGCGTGATCGGACCGCCGAGGAGGGGCCAGTCGACCGGCATCTCGACGAGGACATGGGTCCCGGTGTGGCTGAGCGCGAGGTTGAGACCGACGGCGAGGACGCCGATGACGACGACGACGGTGATGAGGGGTCGGAGCGACCGTGACGGCGGGACGAGGGCGAGCAGGACGTCGACGCACACGAGCAGGAGCGTCGCGCGATAGACCGGGTCGTTCGTGGCGAGATCGACCGTGAGGGCAGCCGCGGACCAGACGACGACGACGCGCGCGTTCATCGACCGCTCGCCCCGCGGCGGCGTGCGAGCGCGATCCCGGCGACGACGAGGACCGTGAACGCCGCGACGGCGAGGGCGACTACGTCCCACGAGGGGCCATCGCCAGTCGCTCCGCTGCCGGCCCCGGACGATCCGGCGTCCAGCAGTGGCGCGCCCGCGATTCCCGCTCCGCTGTTCCCCGCGACTCCCGCCGAGTCGGTCGCTGCTCCGGGATCGCTCGCTGGCGACGTCGCGGGACCGGTCGCGGCGCCTGTCGTCGTCGCCGGGGTGACGGAAGCGGTCCGCGTCGGGCCCGCGACCCCGCCGGCCGCCGGGCGAGCGGTCGACGGGGCGACCGTCGCCGATGGCGCCGTGGTCGCGGGTGCCGATGTGAGCCGCGGCGGGGTCGGACCAGGCGTCGGGCCCGGCGTCGCGTCCGGACAGTGGCCGGGTGCGTCCGGCGGGGCGGCTGTCCCCGACTGCGGGTCATAGCGGAATCCCTCGGCGTCGCCATCGCGGAGACGCAGGCTGCTCACCCCCAGGCTCGAGAGGCTCCACGACGCCCCGCTCCGAGCCACGAAGATGGCCCAGTAGGAGCCCCCTGTCCCGAAGCAGCTCGAGGGGTACGTGGCCGGCTCGCCATCGAGCTGGCAGACGGCCTGACCGAACCCGCCGAATCCCTCCGTCGCGTATCCGATGCCGCTCGAGGCGAGGGCGTCGATCCCGGAGATCGCGTCGGTCGCGAAGCCGACGCAGGCGGTCACGATCGTCCCGTCGCCGTGCTCGACGACGATCGCGACCCGATGCGAAGCGCCGGCCGCGGCGCACGCCGGCGGTCCGGCGCCGACCGGTGCAACGACGCCGAGGCCCGCGACCGCGACCGCGACGAGGCAGCCGCCGAGCCGGCGTCCGAACCGGGTCATGCGCGGCGCGGTCGGCGGAGCGCGAGGATCGAGCCGAGGATGGCGGCGAGGATCGCGACGATCCACCCCGGTCCCGTGGTCGAGGTCGCCGGCGGCGCGACCGTCGAGGTGGGCGGCGGAGTCGATCCGCCGGGCGGAGTCACGGCCCCGGGGCAGGCCCGTCCCGGGACCGCGAGGCCGGACGTCCAGCGGTCCGTGCCAGGGAACGGCACCCGCTCGAGAGCCATCGGGACCTGGCTCGTGGTGAACGCGTCCGGTGCGGTGTTGCCGGGGAAGACGAAGCCGCCGTTCGTCGCCTGGTGGCGGACGATGTCGTCGAGCAGGGTGTGACCGCCGATCGTCCAGCTTGGGGCGGTCGGCGACTCGCGGAGCGCCGTGAGCGCCTCGAGGACGAGTGCGTCCGAATCCGGGTCGCTCGTCGCGCCCGGTCCAGCCCGGTAGGGGAACCCGCCGTCCGCACCCTGCTGGCGGTGGAGCCAGGCGAGTCCGGCCGCGACCCGACTGCGGTCGCCGACGGCGGCGAGCGCCATGAGCGCGATCGCCGTCGAATTCGTGTCACCGGCCGTCCCGTTGGCGACGGCCTGGTAGTTCCAGCTTCCGTCGGTGCCCTGGAGACCGTTCAGGTGGGCGACGGCGGCGGCCGGCACCGGTCGGCCGGTCCCGGTGAGGGTGAGGATCGCGAGCGACTGGCCGAATGTCGAACCGTCGCCGTACCTGCCGGTCGCCGGATCGTAGAAGCCGTCGAGTCGGCCGAAGAGGTCGCGACCACCGAACGTGCCCGGGTTCCAGCGTCCGGCCACGACGGCGAGGATGAGCTTCGCTGTGGATCCCGCGTCCGCCGTGACGTGGTCGACAGCCGAGGCGAGGTAGCTGTACGACGACCGTCCGCCGCATGTCCGAACAGTCGACGGGTCGTAGCCGGCGGCCGCCGCTCCGAGGAGGAGATCCTCCGTCGCGCCGGTCGAGCCGTCCAGCGAACCGTCACTCTTCAGCGCGCCCTCGAGATAGCGGAGCGCCGCTGTCGCGCGACTGCTGTACGTGGTGAGGCCCGCGCCGGCGGCGAAATGGCCCACCACGGGCAGCGGCGCCTGGGCGAGGCCCTGCGGCACCTCGCTCGTGGTGAACGTATCCGGGGCGGTCTTGCCGGGATAGTGGAAGCCGCCGCTCGCGGCGTCCTGGAAACGCAGGAGGTCGCCATACGGCGTGGCCGTCCCGACGGTCCAGGCCGGGCCGGCCGCGTCGGCTCCGAGCGCGGCGAGGGCCTCGAGGACGAGGGCGTCGGAGTCCGGATCGCTCACGGCACCGGCCCCACCCTGGTAGGGAAAGCCGCCGTCCGGCTGCTGGACGCTGTGGAGGTAGCCCGTGGCGGCGGTGAGGGGGGCAGAGGTCGCCACGCGACCACCGGCCACGAGGGCCATGATCGCCACGGCGGTCGAATTCGAGTCGCCGCCGAGCGGGGCGTCCCTGAAGCCGGTGTAGTTCCAGCTGCCGTCGCCATCCTGGGCCGCGACGAGCGCATCCAGCGCTCGGGTCGGGAGCGGCACGTCCGGCGCCGCCGCGCCCGCGAGGGCGAGGATCGCGAGTGCCTGGGTGAACGTCGACCCGTCGCCGAAGTGGCCGCTCGTGGCGTCGTATGCCGCGCCGAGGCGGGCGACGAGGTCGAGGCCGCCGAAGGTCCGCGGGTCGCGTCCGCCGGCGATGAGGGCGAGGATGAGCTTGGCCGTCCCGCCGGCGTCGGCCGTGGCGGCGGGGAGCCTGGTCGCGAGGTAGTCGAACGGCGTCTTCCCAGCGGTCGACGTGAGGGTCGCCGGATCGTAGCCGCTGGCGGCCGCGCCGAGGACGAGGTCCTCCGTCTCGCCGATCGAACCGTCGAGAGAGCCGTCGGCCGCCTGGTGGGCCGCGAGGTAGCTGACGGCCCGCGATCCGGGGTCGACCTGGGCCCGGGTGGCCGGGGCGAAGACGAAGACGGCGAGGAGAGCGGAAGTGGCCAGTATCGCGCTGGCCCTGCCCGTTCGGGCACGCATGAGCGGTCCTCCAGCGGCGGTGCGATCCACCTGCCGATGGGGGGCCCTGCCACGGGAGCCTCCCTTCGCCGATCCGCGCAGGCGGGGGGAATCAGGCCGCCATGGACCGGGTCTCCTGACTCGCGGATCGACGCTTCGGGCCGCCTTCCCGGGTGGATGAGACCCAGTGGCAGATGGCCGGTCGCTCCCCGCTCACAGTTGCGCGACAGTGCCGGATTCGCACCGGCTTCCCCGTCTCCGAGCGGCTCTTCGGTTGTCCGCGGATGATAGTCCGCGGCGAGGCGCGGTGTTGTGCGCCGACGGGACGCTCAGGCCCCGGCGAGTCGGCGGAGCACGGTCGGCAGGATGCCGCCGCCCCGGAAATATTCGACATCGATGTCGCCGTCGAGCCGCGCGATGGCGGTGAAGCGGCGCTCTTCCCCGTCGTCGGAGCGGGTCGCGACCTCGACCCGCTCGCGGGGGCCGATCTGGTCGAGACCCTCGATCGTGTAGCGTTCGCGCCCGCTCAGTCGCAGCGAGGCGGCGCTCTCGCCGGGCTCGAACTGCAGCGGCAGGACGCCCATCCCGACGAGATTCGAGCGGTGGATCCGCTCGTAGCTCTCGGCGAGCACCGCCCTGATGCCGAGGAGGGCGGTACCCTTCGCCGCCCAGTCGCGCGATGAGCCGGAGCCGTACTCCCTGCCGGCGATGACGAGCAGCGGCGTTCCCTCGTCCCGATAGCGCATGGCGGTCTCGTAGATCGTCCCGGGTGTGTCGTCCGGGAGGTGGACCGTGAACGGCCCCTCACGCCCGCCGGCCAGCGCGTTCCGAAGGCGGATGTTCGCGAACGTCCCCCGGATCATGACCTCGTGATGGCCGCGCCGGGCGCCGTAGGAGTTGAAGTCGAGCGGCCCGACGCCGTGCTCCTGGAGCCACCTCCCGGCGGGGGACGACGGGGCGATCGAGCCCGCCGGGCTGATGTGATCCGTGGTCACCGAATCGCCGAGTACCGCGAGGACCCGCCCATTCTCGATGTCGGCGACCGGCGCCGGTGTCGCCGCCAGGCCATCGAAGAACGGCGAGCGGGCGATGTACGTCGAGGCGGGGTCCCAGTCGTACCGCGAGCCGGCCGGGATCGGCAGCGCCCGCCAGCGGTCGTCGCCGTCGAAGACGGTCGCGTAGGTCCGTTCGAAGAGGGCCGGATCGATCGCCGTCCGGATGACCTCGCGGATCTCGGTCGCCGACGGCCACAGGTCGGCGAGGAAGACGGGCCGTCCGTCGCGATCGATGCCGAGCGGCTCGCTCGTGAGGTCGATGTCCACCCTGCCGGCGAGCGCGAAGGCGACGACGAGCGGCGGAGACGCGAGGTACGACGCTCGGGCGAGGGGATGGATCCGCCCCTCGAAGTTCCGGTTGCCGGAGAGGACGGCGGCGACGACGAGGTCGTGTCCCTCGATCGCCCGGGCGACGGCCTCCTCGAGCGGCCCGGAGTTGCCGATGCACGTCGTGCAGCCGTAACCGGTGAGCCCGAACCCGAGGGCCTCGAGCGACGTCATGAGCCCGGCGGCCTCGAGATACGCGGTCACCGCCTTCGATCCGGGCGCGAGCGAGGTCTTCACGACGGGGCTGACCGAGAGCCCGCGCGCGACGGCGTTCCGGGCGAGGAGGGCGGCACCCACCATGACCGTCGGGTTCGAGGTGTTCGTGCACGAGGTGATCGCGGCGATGGCGACCGAGCCGGCCCGCACGACCGCGGACCGTCCGCCGATCTCGATGGCGACCGCCCCATTCTCCGTCGAGCCGGTGAGGCCGCCCTCGTCGGCGAGGCGCGACTGGTCGGCCGTGCTCTCCGCGGTCGGTGCGGCCGACGGAAACGCCGCCCGGAAGTTCGCCGGCAGGTCGGCGAGGACGACCCGGTCCTGCGGCCGACGTGGTCCCGCCACGGACGGGACGATGGACGACAGGTCGAGCTCGACGACGTCGTCGAAGTCCGGTCCGGGGCCCGGCTCCCGCCACAGCCCCTGGCGCCTGGCGTAGCGCTCGACGAGATCGACGAGCGCGGCCGGGCGGCCGGTGAGGCGGAGGTAGGCGAGCGTCTCCTCGTCGATCGGGAAGAGGGTCGCGGTGGCCCCGAATTCGGGACTCATGTTCGCGATCGTCGCCCGGTCGGCCAGGCCCAGGCCGGCGAGCCCGTCGCCGGCGAACTCGACGAACGCGCCGACCACGCCGAACGCCCGCAGCTGCTCCGTCACGACGAGGACGAGGTCGGTCGCCGTGGAGCCGCTCGGGAGCTCGCCGCGCAGTCGGACGCCGACGATCCGCGGCATCGGCTGGTACAGCGGCTGGCCGAGGAGCACGGCCTCGGCCTCGATCCCGCCGACGCCGTAGCCGAGGACGCCGAGGCCGTTGATCATCGTCGTGTGCGAGTCCGTCCCGACGAGCGTGTCCGGGAAGGCCACGCCGTCGCGGGTCGTGACGACGGAGGCGAGGTACTCGAGGTTCACCTGGTGGACGATGCCGGTGCCCGGCGGCACGACGCGGAGGCCGCGGAACGCCGTCTGGGCCCACCGGAGGAACTGGTACCGCTCGGTGTTCCGCTCATACTCGCGAGCGACGTTGAAGAGGAACGCGGCCGGCGTGCCGTACGCATCCACCTGGACGGAATGATCGATGACGAGATCGGCCGGGACGAGCGGGTCGACCCGGGTGGGATCCCCGCCCAGGGCGGCCATGGCATCCCGCATGACCGCCAGGTCCACGACGGCCGGAACGCCGGTGAAGTCCTGGAGGATGACCCGCGACGGCATGAACGGGATCTCGGCCTCGGCTGCGCGGCCCGGCTTCCAGGCCACGAGGGTCGCGACGTCCGCTTCACGGACGATGCCGCCGCCGGCGTGGCGGAGGAGGTTCTCGAGGAGGATTCGCCAGGTCACGGGCGCCCGCCCGAGCTCGACGCCGAGCTCGAGGCCCGAGCGCTCAATCGCATCGAGGGCGAAGATGTCCGGCCACCCGGCACCGAGACTCGTCCGTGCCCCGAATGGGTCCGTGCCTGCCACCGCGTCCATCCCTCGCTGAGTACACTCGTGGAGTGGAACAGTATCGCGCGAACCGGCCCGGACGTCGCCGGAGGACCCGGTGAGGGCCTGGCGCGAGGAACGGCCGCGCGGACCGGGCGGCCACGTCGACCCGGAGGTGCTCGCGGACATCGAGGCGGCCGGCATCGACCTCGATCCGGCGACCCCGGCGGACCGCCGTGAGCGGGTCGACGGCCCCGATCATCCGCCCGGCCTCGACGTCGTCCACGCCCATCCGCACCAGCACGCGGAACCCGGCCAGCCGCCGCTCATCGGGATCGTCGGCGCCGGTGCGGTCGGCACGGCGCTCGGCGTGGCGCTCACCCGGGCAGGCTGGCCGATCGCCGCCGTCGCGAGTCGCGATCCGGCACGGCGCGAGCGATTCCGGTCCCTCGTCGGTGGGACCCGCGCCTTCGCCGAGGCGACCGCGCTGCTCGACGAGGTCGAGCTCGTCGTCGTCGCCGTGCCGGACGACGCGATCGCGTCCGTCGCCGGGACGATCCAGCTGTACAGCGGGCAGGCGATCGTCCACACGAGTGGCCTTCTCGGCGCCGAGGTGCTCGCTCCGACAATGGCGGCCGGGACACAGATCGGCGCGTTCCACCCGCTCGTCGCCTTCGCCGATCTCGAGCGGGCCGTCGAGGGGCTCCACGGTGCGACGATCGCGATCGAGGGCGACGATCAGCTCGGCGACCTGCTCGCCCGGATGGCGGAGGCGATCGGCGGCGTGCCCGTCCGGCTGGCGCCCGGCTCGAAGGCGGCGTACCACGCCGCCGCGGTCCTCGCGGCTGGAGGCGTCGTCGCGCTCCTCGACGCGATCGCCGAGCTCGGTCGGGTCGCCGGCCTCGATGAGCCCGCGGCCCTCGCCGTCTACTCGCCGCTCATCCTCCAGACGCTCGGCAACGCCTCGGCCGTCGGCATCCGGGCGGCGCTCACGGGCCCCATGACCCGAGGCGACGTCGGAACCCTGCGGGCGCACCTCGCGGAGCTGCGACTGGACGCGCCGGGTGTCCTCGAGGTGTATCTCGCCCTGGCCCGCCGCGAGGTCGCGCTCGCCGAAGACCGTGGCGCCCTCGCACCGGACGTCGCGGCGCGGCTCCGGGCGTCACTTGCAAACCCGGCCTGACAGGATAGGATTGCCGCCATGCAGCACAGCATCGCCGCGAAGTACACGGCACGACCCGCGGCGAGCTTCGTCCGTCCCTCCGCGCGCGTCCGCGAACGGCAGCTCGGCCTCCGCGCCCGCGGGACGTTCCAGCCCGCGTCGCCGTGGCCGACCGTCCTCCGGCGCACGGACCTTCCGCCCCTCGTCCGGTTGCGGGCGAGTTGGCGGGCGGTGCGTCCGGCACGCTCGAGCCGGGCATCCAGCGGCCGGCTCGCTCCGGTCGCCCGGATGTCGTGGGCGAGGTCCGACCGCCCGGGTGCCGGCCGGCGCAGGGGCGCGGCCGCGGCTCCGTGGCTCGGCTGAGGACCGCCACCGCCACCTCCGCCGGCGGCATCGTCATCTCGTACGAGTCGGGACGCCCGAGCTTCGTCGCGGGCCGCCGGCGACGCGACCGCGATGTGGTCACCTGGACGCTTCCCAAGGGCACCCCGAAAGCCGGTGAGACGACGGAGGAGACGGCCCTCCGGGAGGTGACCGAGGAGACCGGGCTGGCCGTCAGGATCACGGCGCCGTTCGAATCGATCGCCTACACGTTCGTCCAGCACGGAACGCGGATCCAGAAGACGGTCCACTACTTCCTCATGGAGCCGACCGGGGGCGATCTCGCTGACCACGATCACGAATTCGACGAGGTCCGCTGGGTGCCGTTCACGGACGCGCACGGTCTGCTCACGTTCGAGACCGAACGTGAACTCGTCGGGCGGGCCGCGGCAGGCATCGCCGCGGTGGATCCAGCCACGACGACCGGCCCCGCCGGATCGGGCGGCGAGCGATGACCGTCGACCCCCGCCCGTGACGGACGCCGCAGAGTCGTCGCCGCGACCGACGCCGCTCGCCGACCGGCACGCTGCCCTCGGGGCGAAGCTCATCGAATTCAGCGGCTGGCTCATGCCGGTCCAGTACCGCGGCATCATCGAGGAGCATCGCGCGGTCCGCGAACGGGCCGGCGTCTTCGACCTCTCGCACATGGGCGAGCTGTTCATCGAGGGTCCGGAGGCCGGTGCCGGCCTCGCAGCCGCGCTCGTGAGCGACCCGCCGAGCCTCGCCGAAGGCCGGGCCCACTATTCGATGATCTGCGCCGAGGACGGCGGGATCCTCGACGATCTGATCGTCTACCGCCTCGCCGACGAACGCTTCCTCGTGGTCGCCAACGCGGGCAACGCGCAGCTCGTGAGTGACGCCCTCGCCGAGCGGCTCGAGGGATTCCGGGCGGTCCTCGACGATCGCTCACTGGCGACCGCACTGTGTGCGATCCAGGGTCCGCTCGCGGCGGCCATCCTCCAGCCGTTGACCGACGTCGACGTCGCTGCGCTGCGCTACTACGCGATCGCCGAAGGCGCGGTCGCCGGCATCCCGTCCCTCGTCGCGCGCACCGGATACACCGGCGAGGACGGTTTCGAGGTCTTCGTCGACGCGGCTCGCGGCGGCGAGTTGTGGGACGCTCTCCTCTCCGCCGGGGAGCCACGAGGCGCGATGCCCGTCGGACTCGGGGCCCGCGACACCCTTCGCCTCGAGGCGGGCATGCCGCTCTACGGGAACGATCTCGACCGCTCCACGAACCCGTACGAGGCGAACCTCGGCCGCGTGGTCCGGCTCGGGAAGCCCGCTGACTTCGTGGGTCGGGCGGCGCTCGAACGCGTGGCGGGCGAGGGCCCCGGGCGGCTGCTCGTCGGCCTCGTCGTCCGCGGCCGGGGCATCGCCCGGCACGGCTACCCGGTGGTCGCCGGGGACCGCCCGAGTGGGGTCGTCACGAGCGGCACCCAGTCTCCGACCCTCGGCCTGCCGATCGCGATGGCCTACGTCGCGCCGGGCGACGCGCGACCGGGTACGATGCTCGGCGTCGAGATCCGCGAGCGAGCCGTCGAGGCGGAGGTCGTCCCGCTGCCGTTCTATCGACGGGCCCGCTGACGAGATCGGAGCCGTCCGCGAGTCCGGCCGGACGGACACCACGAACCATGACGGTGCGACCCAGGAGAGGGTCCACGGTCCAAGGAGCCGCGGTGTGACCGTGGCGAGGAGGGTTTCCCGCGCGATGGTCCCGCCGGATCTCCGCTACACGAAGGACCATGAGTGGGTCCGCCTCGCCGGCGACGAGGCGATCGTCGGCATCACCGCCTTCGCCGCCGGGCAGCTTGGTGACATCGTCTTCGTCGAGCTGCCGGACGCCGGCCGGGTCCTCGAGCAGTTCGCGACCTTCGGGGTCGTCGAGTCCGTGAAGGCCGTGAGCGACCTGTTCGCGCCGATCGGCGGGGAGGTCCTCGAGACGAACGGAGCGCTGGCCGCCCGCCCTGAGCTGGTGAACGAGGAGCCGTACGGCGGCGGCTGGATGCTCCGCGTCCGGGTCGCCGATCGACGCCAGTTCGACGAGCTGCTCGAACCGGCCGCGTACGACGCGCTCGTCGCCGGCTGACCGCCGCGATGCCGTACGGACCGCACACCGCCGAGGCCCGCGAACGGATGCTCCGGACCATCGGCGTCCCGGACGTCGAGGCCCTCTTCGCCGACATCCCGGGCGAGCTGCGGGCAAGCGCGCTCCGCCTTCCCGGGCCCGTCCCGGAGCTCGAGCTCGCGGCCCGGCTCGAGGCCCTCGCGGCGCGAAACCGGACGGATCTCGCCTCGTTCCTCGGCGCGGGCGTCTACCGCCACTGGACGCCGCCGGCAGTGGATCAGCTCCTCCTCCGCGGCGAGTGGTACACGGCATACACCCCGTACCAGCCGGAGGTGAGCCAGGGGACGCTCCAGTCGATCTACGAGTACGAGTCACTCCTCGCCGAGCTGACCGGCCTCGACGTCGTGTCCGCCTCGCACTATGACGGCGCTGCCGCCACGGCGGAGGCGGCCCTCATGGCGTGTCGCCAGACGCGCCGCGAACGGGTCCTCGTCTCGCGCGGTGTCCATCGCCACTACCGCGAGACACTCGCGACGTACTTCGGCGGTGGCGGCCTCCTTGCCGAGGAGATCCCGCTCGTCGTGGGCGGTCCGGATGCCGGCACGACGGATCTCGTCGCGCTCGAGCGCCGGCTCGCCGATGGGGACCGCCCGGTCGCCGCTGTCGTGGCGGCCCAGCCGAACGTCCTCGGCCTCCTCGAGCCGATGGCCGAGATCGGCCGGCTCGCCCACACCGCCGGCGCGCTCTTCGTCGCCGTCGTGGAGCCGGTGAGCCTCGCTGTCCTCGCGCCGCCCGGGTCCTACGGCGCCGACATCGCGGCCGGCGAGGGTCAGCCGCTCGGGATCGCGCCGCAGTATGGCGGGCCGTACCTCGGGATCCTCGCCACGTCGGACGCGCTCGTCCGCCAGATCCCCGGCCGCCTCGTGGGGATGACCACGGACCTCGACGGCCGGCGCGCGTTCGTCATGACCATGCGCGCTCGCGAGCAGGACATCCGCCGCGACCGGGCGGCGAGCAACATCTGCACGAACCAGGCGCTCCTCGCCCTGGCGGCGTCCATCTACCTCGCCACGATCGGGCCGCACGGGCTGCGCGACGTCGCTGCCGGCGGCGCGGCCCGCGCGACCGCCCTCGAGACCGCCCTGTCCGCAGCCGGCGCGCCACGGCTCCATCCGGGTCCGTACCTCAACGAGTTCGCGATCCGGGTCCCGGACGCGCCGGATGTCCATCGCCGGCTCCTCGACCGGGGGATCCTCGCCGGCGTCCCGCTCGCCGACCTGGAACCGGACGACGCCGACCTCGAGGACGGGCTCCTCGTCTGCGCGACAGAGGTGACGACGGAGGCGGAGATCGAGCGCTTCGCCGCTGCGCTCCGGATCGAGCTCGCCGCGGCCCGCTCCCGCGAGACGGCGGCCGTCCGATGAGCGTCACCGGCGAGCGCCTCCAGCCGACGCTCTTCGAGCGATCCAGACCCGGGCGCGGCGGCGGGAAGATCCCGCATCCGCCGGCGGATGCCCTCGATCGGATCCCGGCGGCGGCGCGCCGAACGCGGCCACCCGCGCTCCCCGAGCTCAACGAGCCGGACGTCGTCCGCCACTACGTCAACCTCAGCCAGCTCAACTACGCGGTCGACACGGGTTTCTACCCGCTCGGGTCGTGCACCATGAAGTTCAACCCGAAGCTCAACGAGTGGGCCGCACGACTGCCCGGCTTCGCGAACCTGCACCCGCTCGTCCCGGATGCCCTCGCCCAGGGGACGCTCGATCTCCTGTGGAGCCTCGAGGGGTCGCTCGCCGAGATCGGCGGGATGGACGCGGTGACCCTCCAGCCCGCCGCCGGTGCCCAGGGCGAGCTGACCGGGATCCTCATGATCCGGGCCTACCATCGGGCCCGCGGCGACACCGATCGCTCGGAGGTCCTCGTCCCGGATAGTTCGCACGGAACGAACCCGGCGACCGCGTCCATGGCCGGCTTCCGGACCGTGACGATCCCCTCCGCGGCGGACGGCGGCGTCGATCTCGACGCGTTCCGGGCGGCGCTCGGACCGCGGACGGCGGCGGTCATGATCACGAATCCGTCGACCCTCGGCCTCTTCGAGCGACGGATCGGTGAGCTCCTCCGGGAGGTCCACGCCGTGGGGGCCCTCGCCTACATGGACGGTGCGAACCTCAACGCGATCCTCGGCCGGTTCAAGCCAGGCGAGGCGGGATTCGACGTCATGCATTTCAACGTCCACAAGACGTTCAGCACGCCGCATGGAGGTGGCGGTCCGGGCGCCGGTCCCGTCGGCGTGCGGGCGACGCTCGCTCCCTTCCTGCCCGGGCCCCGCGTCCTTCGCGAGGCGGACGGGACGTTCCGGCTCGAGCGGCCGGGTGAGCGACCCACGAGCATCGGCCGCCTCCGCAGCTTCGTCGGCAACACCGGCGTCCTCGTCCGGGCCTGGACGTACATCGCGGCGCATGGGGCGAGCGGCCTGCGGGAGGTGAGCGACGACGCCGTCCTCGCCGCCAACTACCTGAAGGCGCGGCTCGCGGGGGCCTACGACATCCCGTACGACCGGCCGTGCAAGCACGAGTTCGTCGCCTCCGCGGCGACGATCAGGCGGGAGACGGGAGTCCGGACACTCGACATCGCGAAACGGCTCATCGACCACGGCTTCCATCCGCCGACGATCTACTTTCCCCTCATCACGGAGGAGGGGATGCTCATCGAGCCGACCGAGACCGAGTCGATCGAGACCCTCGACGCGTTCGCCGAGGCGCTCATCGAGATCGCCGCCGAGGCATACAAGGCGCCCGAGCTCGTGACCGGGGCCCCGCACACGGCTCCCGTCCGGCGGCTCGACGAGGCGACGGCGGCGCGCCAGCCGAACCTGCGCTGGCGACCGATGGCGGGGGCCGAGACCCCGTGCCCGGATTGAACCTCCCGGCCCATCCCGGCGTATCGTCATGCGGGGCTCGGACCGGGGTCGCGGAGTCGGGATGACGACGACGGACGAACCGCTGGCGGCGACGCGCGACGAGTCGATGGTGGCGGACGACCGCGAGCTGGTCCGCCGGATGCAGGGGGACGACCTGGACGCGTTCGAGGCACTGTTCCGCCGTCACCGCCTGGCCATCCTGCGGACGGCGTACGGACTCACCGGCGACCGGCTCGCCGCCGAGGAGGTCCTCCAGGACACCTTCGCGCGAGCGTATCTGCGCCGCTCGATCCTCCGGGCGGACGTGTCGCCCGCGCCGTGGCTCCACCGCGTCGCGATGAACCTCTGCTACTCGCGGCTCGGTCGCCGGCGCCTGATCTCGGGACCGATCGAGGAGGCCGAGGCGCGACCGTCCCGCGACGATCTCGGGCAGCCTGCCGAGCGAGCCGAACAGGCCGAGCTCCGGCGGATCGTCCGTGAGGGCGTCGCCGCACTTCCCGAGAAGCAACAGCGCGTCGTGGTCCTCTACTACCTTCAGGGCCTGTCGCTGCGGGAGACGGCGGTCGCGCTCGACCTGCGTCTCGGCACCGTGAAGTCGAGACTCCACTACGCCCTCCGGAGCCTACGCTCGCGACTCGAGCAGGACGATCGCTTCGGCGGCGCGTACGGTCCGACCGGCGAGCCGGTCCGGGAGGTCGGACGATGATCGGACCGCGAGACGCCTGTTCCCGGCATCGAGCGGCCCTCGAGGCGTTCGTCGAGCGTCGCGAGATCGACTCCTCGACCGGCGCCGCGCTCGCCCACCTCGCGACGTGCCGCCGCTGCGATGCCGAGCTCGCGGCGTTCGCCCTGACGGCGACGGCGCTCAGGCGGCTCGCCGCGGACGCCGCGGCCGGGTCGCGGTCGAGGCCGTCGACCGCTGCCGGCGACGGGTCCATCGGTTGGCCCGAGCTGCGGGCGCAGATCGAGCGAGGTCGGGAGCCCCGCTGGCGGTGGCGGAGTCAGCTCGGCGGCGCCGTCGCGGCCATCGGGCTGGTCGCGGCCCTCATCGGCCCGGCATCGATCCTGTCCGTCGCCCAGCCGTCGCTCGACGAGGCGGGCGCGGTGGCGGTCGCGAGCGCGGACGCCGGGCGCCATGACGCAGCGGTCGAAGCCGCCTGGATCCGCCAGAACATCAGGGTAGGAAAGGAGGCCGCGATCGACGGGGCCGCCCCCGCGCCGCGCCCGAACGCGGCGGTCTTCGGACCGGAGGCGCGCCCGCTGCCGCCGCCCGCGCCGATCGGGCCGGTCGCCCGCTGATGCCGCGCCAGCGGTTCGGCGACGGACCCGGTGACACCGCCCGGCGGGGTCCCGTCGGAAAGTTGACACGCCTCTGACGCGTCCGCATAGTACCGCCAGCGTAGTGACCGCCGTGCATCGTGCCACGTCGCTCGCCCCCCCCGATCGTCCGTGTCGGCGACGGTCCCGCCCAAAGCGGGACCGTCGGGAATGATCGCAGGAGCGCCGCGACCCGCCGATGCAGCGCGGTTGTCATCAGTGGGAGTGACAGGGTAGGAAACCCGTTGGGAGGATCTTGCATGCACAAGCGTCTATTCGGGCTGCTCGCGAGCGCGGGAATCGTGTTCGCGGCCTGCTCCGGCAGTGCGACCCCGTCGCCGTCGGCGAGCAGCGCTCCGTCGGCCGCGCCCGCGACCGCATCCACCGCGCCGACCCCCGTGCCGACGGCGCCGCCGATCGACCTCGGCAAGACGGACTACTTCACGAAGGTGACGCCGGCCGCCCACACGGGCGGGGTCCTCGTCATGGCCGAGTGGCAGACGGTCTCGACGTTCAACCCGTACTACGCCCAGGCGAACGCCGACGTCGAGGCCCAGGCCCCCTCGTTCGACTCGCTCCTCACCGTCGGCTACGACCTCAGCTACATCCCGGACATGGCGACGGGCATCCCGACCGTGGCCAACGGGGGCGTCGTCCTCAACGGGGCCGGCATGGACGTCACGTGGACGCTCAAGACCGGGATGAAGTGGTCGGACGGCCAGCCGATCACGTGCGACGACCTCACCGCCACCTGGCAATGGGTCATGGACAAGGCGAACACCGGCCTCTCCGCCGGGACGACCGGCTGGGACCAGATCACCGGCATCGATGGTGGCACCGGCACGACGTGCGTCATGCACTTCAAGAGCACGTACAGCGCGTACCTCCTCCTCTACACCGCCGTCCTGCCGAAGCACTACATCACGACGGTCGCGGTGAAGGACGCCCCGAAGAAGCTCTATCCGCTCATCGCCCCCAAGACCGCCGTCTTCAGCGGGCCGTACATCCCGACGGACATCAAGCCGGACGCGCAGATCACCTACGCCCCGAACCCGAACTGGCAGACCATCGGCTACGGCGCCGACACCTCCAAGAACCACGCGCCGTACCTCGACAAGCTCATCTTCCAGTACTTCGGTGACTCGCCGGGAATGATCGCGGCCTTCCGCAACGGCTCGATCGACCTCGCGATGGACCTCTCGGACTCGGACATCGACTCGGTCAAGGACATCCCGGCGAGCCAGCAGCTCATCCAGGATGCTCTGTTCAGCGAGCTGAACGCGTTCAACCACGCGAGCTTCGCGAAGAAGTTCGGCGCGGACGCCGACGCGATCATCCGGTCGCTCATGGAGGCGACGAACGTCGACGCCATCATCGCCGGACCGATGGGTGGCTCCGTCACCCGTTCGTGCGAGAGCATCGCCTCACCGCTCGTCTGGTTCTACAAGAAGGTGGCCTGCATCCAGCAGAACCCGCAGGATGCTGCCGCCAAGCTCGACGCCCTCGGCTGGGCCGTTGACCCGAGCAGCGGCATCCGGACCAAGAACGGCGTCAAGCTCGTCGTCGACTACTGCACGACGAACCGGCCATACCGCGCCGACGCGATCACGCTCATCAGCTCGCAGCTGAAGGCGATCGGCATCCAGGCCAACGTCCTCGTCAAGCCGGCCGTGCCCGACGTGTTCGGCGGCTGGAACGATGTCCCGGCCGACGCGAAGTGCAACCTCGTCCACGGCAACTTTGACGTGGCGATGTTCGGCTACGTCAGCAGCCCGGACCCGACGGCGGGCTACAACGTGTATACGACCCAGGGGATCCCGGACGCCGCGCCGCACAACGGCCAGAACGTTACGCGGACCTCCATCCCCGCCCTCGACGCCGCCTACCAGATCGTCAACACGTCGCTCGATCCGCAGAAGATCCGCGACGCCATGGGGACGATCCAGGACATCTACGCGTCCGATCAGAACACGTTCGAGCTGCCGCTCTTCAACCACCGGAACCTCTGGCTCGTCGGCTCGAGGGTCCACAACTTCTTCGGCAACCCGTCCAACACGACCGGTAACTGGAATGCCGGTGACTGGTGGGTCAGCCAGTAGACCGACCCCGTCGGTAGGTACTGGGGGCTGCGGCGCCGCTCGTCGGCGCCGCAGCCCTTCCCACATCGGGACCGAGGACCATGGGCAAGTACATCCTGCGGCGGCTCATCCAGACGATCCCCGTCCTCATCGGCATCTCCCTCGTCACGTACGGCATCCTCCGCATCGCGCCGGGTGGCCCGACGTCCCGCTTCGCCCAGAATCCCCGCATCACGCAGGCCCAGATCGACGCCTTCAAGCACCGCTGGGGCCTCGACGATCCGATCCCCATCGCGTATCTCAAGTGGCTCGGTGTGCTCGGCGATCAGCCGCCGCTCATCAACGCCCTGCCCGGCGGCACGCTCAACATCGCGGGCCTCTCGATCACCCTGCCGGGCGGCGACAACGGGATCCTTCACGGTGACTTCGGCTTCAGCGTCGCGGACGGGCGCCCGGTCACCGCGGTCATCGCGGACCGGTTGTGGCCGACCGTCATCCTCGCCGGGACGGCCTACGTGATCTGGGTCCTCCTCGCCCTCATCCTCGGCGTCTACGCGGCCGTCCGGCGGTACAGCTTCTTCGACTCGGCGCTGACGATCTTCAACTACATCGGGTACTCGCTGCCGACCTTCTGGCTCGGCCTCATCCTCATCACGTTGTTCAGCCAGGGCACGCCGTTCAAATGGTTCCCTGCCGGCGGCATGTGGGACCCGCGGACCGTGCCGATCTTCGGGACCTCGGACTACTGGGCGTTCTTCGGCCAGAAGCCGTTCGCCGCGCTGGGCGACCTCGCCTACCACCTCGCGCTGCCGGTGTTCACGCTCGTGATCGTCAACATCGCCTTCGACTCGCGGTTCATCCGGGCGAGCATGCTCGACGCGCTCAACCAGGATTTCGTGCGGACCGCCCGGGCGAAGGGTGTCACGGAACGGCGGGTCATCTTCCGCCACGCGCTGCGGAACGCGCTCCTGCCGGTCGTCACGAACATCGGGCTGGAGATCCCGTTCCTCTTCACCGGCGCCATCGTCACCGAGACGATCTTCAGCTGGCCGGGGATGGGTCGACAGTTCATCGAGGCGGTCGGCCACTTCGACTACCCGGTGCTCATGGGCATCCTCATCGTGACCGCGGTCATCGTCGTCGGGGCGAACCTCGTGGCGGACATCGCGTACGCGATCGTCGACCCGCGCGTCCAGTACGACTGAGGAGCGATCCGTGGATCCCGCCCTGTCCGTGATCCCGGCTCCCGGTGCCGGGACATCGCCGAGCCCGACGCCGGGCGAGGACTACGAGGTCAACCTCGTCTCCCTCAACCAGTGGCAGATCGCCTGGCGGCGCTTCAAGCGCCACCGGCTCGCCGTCTTCGGCGCGGTCCTGTTCCTTTCGATCTGCGTCATCGCGATCGTGGGTCCGTTCATCCTCCCGTACGACTTCCAGAAGATTCCGACCCCGCAGCTCAAGTGCGCCGGGACGGAGATCAAGGCGACGTACGGCTGTCCGCCGTCGCTCGACCATCTCATGGGCACCACCGCCCGTCTCCAGCGCGACGTCCTCACCCTCGTCGTGAACGGAGCCCGCATCTCGCTCGCGATCGGTGTCGGCGCCTCCGTCTTCTCGGCGATCATCGGGGCCATCGTCGGCGGGATCGCCGGGTACTTCGGCGGCTGGATCGACAACCTCCTCATGCGGATCGTCGACGTCCTCCTCAGCCTGCCGCTCCTCTTCGTCATCCTCGTCGTCGCGAAGTTCATCGGCTCGGGGAACTGGGTCATCATCCTCGTCGTCTTCGCCGCCTTCGGCTGGCCGGGCATCGCGAGGCTCGTTCGGAGTCTCTTCCTGTCGCTCCGGGGCGAGGTGTTCGTGGAGGCCGCCCGCGCCGTCGGTGTGAGCAACCTGCGGATCATCTTCCGCCATATCCTCCCCAACGCCGTGAGCCCGATCATCGTTGCCACGACCCTCTCGGTGGCCGGCGTCATCGTCGGCGAGGCGTTCGTCAGCTACCTCGGCTTCGGTGTCGATATCACCCAGCCGACGTGGGGGAACGCCCTCTCGGACTCGCAGAGCTCGATCATCAACGGCGACTGGTGGTGGCCGTTCTTCCCGGGCATGGCGATCGTGCTCACGGTCCTCGGCATCAACTTCATGGGCGACGGTCTCCGCGACGCCCTCGACCCGAAGTCCCGGGTGTGACCGGCACGGGTGGGTCGATCGGCATGCGCGATGGGGAGACCATGAGCGATCCGGTGGGATCGGCGGCTGTCGGCCGCGATCCGAACCTGCTCCTCGACGTCCGGAACCTGCGGACCTATTTCCACGTGATGGACGGCACGGTGAAGGCCGTCGACGGCGTGGACTTCCGGCTCGGCCGCGGCGAGACGCTCGGCATCGTCGGCGAGTCGGGCTGCGGAAAGAGCGTCACCGCCCACACGATCATGCGTCTCATCGAGATGCCACCCGGCGAGATCGTCGACGGCGAGATCTGGTTCGACGGCCGCGACCTGCTCGAGCTGCCGATGGACGAGATGCGCAAGGTCCGCGGCAACGACATCGCGATGATCTTCCAGGAACCGATGACGAGCCTCAACCCGGTCTTCACGGTCGGCGACCAGATCTCGGAGGCCGTGAAGCTCCACCAGCGGGTGAGCCGCAAGGAGGCGTGGGATCGCGCGGTCGACTCGCTGCGGCTCGTCGGCGTTTCCGCCCCCGAGCGGCGGGCGAAACAGTACCCGCACGAGATGTCCGGCGGGATGCGGCAGCGGGTCATGATCGCGATGGCGCTGTCGTGCAACCCGAAGCTGCTCATCGCGGACGAGCCCACGACCGCCCTCGATGTGACGATCCAGGCCCAGATCCTCGAGCTCATCAAGAAGCTCCAGGAGGACACCGGGACCGCGCTCCTCCTCATCACCCACGACCTCGCCGTGGTGGCGGAGACGGTCCAGCACATCGCTGTCATGTACGCCGGCCGGGTGGTCGAGACCGGGACCGTGGAGGAGGTCCTGCTCCACCCGAAGCACCCGTACACGCAGGGGCTCCTCAACTCGATCCCTGGCGAGAAGAAGCGCGGCAGGGAGCTGACGGCGATCAGCGGGGTCGTGCCGAACCCGTTCCGGATGCCGCCGGGATGCAAGTTCCAGCCGCGCTGCCCATACGCCTGGGAGCGCTGCGCGACCGAGCCGGAGCTCATCCAGGTCGGCGGACCGGATCGCCGGGCCCGCTGCTGGATCCAGGCCCCGGAGGAGATGGAACGCCGTCGAGCGTACGAGGTGGCGGCCGCCGCGACGGTGAACGATGTCGTCGGTTGACGTGGGTGGCACCGGTGACCGCACGCTGCAGGGAGCGAGCATGACGGGACCCGCGACGGGTCCGACCGCGGACTCCTCGGACTCCCGTGCGGCCCGCGCCGCATGGCGGGCGGCCGGGCGCGCCGAGGACACGCTCCTCTCGATCCGCGGGCTGAAGAAGTACTTCCCGATCACGGGCGGGATCCTCAAGCGGACCCTCGGCCAGGTGTACGCGGTGGACGACGTGAGCCTCGACATCCGGCGCGGGGAGACGTTCGGCCTCGTCGGCGAATCCGGCTGCGGCAAGACGACACTCGGCCGGACGGTCATCAAGCTGGTTCCGCCGAGCGCGGGCGAGGTCGTGTTCGACGGCGTCGACGTCTTCACGCTTCGCGGCGAGGCGCTCAAGCGGATGCGTCGCCGGATGCAGATCATCTTCCAGGACCCGGTCGCCTCACTCAATCCGCGGATGCCGGTGAGCGATCTCATCGGCGAGGGGCTCCTCGCCCAGGCGGATCGCGAGAACGGCTGGGGCAGGCGCAGCGTCCGCGACCAGCGGGTCGGCGATTACCTCGAGGCGGTGGGGCTGCGTCGCGACTACGCCAGACGCTACCCGCACGAGTTCTCCGGCGGTCAGCGCCAGCGGATCGGGATCGCCCGGGCACTCGCCCTCGAGCCGGAGTTCATCGTCTGCGACGAGCCGGTCTCCGCCCTCGACGTGTCGATCCAGAGCCAGATCATCAACCTCCTCGTGGATCTCCGGACACGGTTCAACCTGACGTACCTGTTCGTTGCCCACAACCTCTCGGTCATCGAGTACATCAGCGACCGGGTCGGCGTGATGTACCTCGGCAAGCTCGCCGAGCTGGCCGACGTCGTCGAGCTGTACAAGCGGCCTCGCCACCCGTACACCATCGCCCTCCTGTCAGCGGTGCCGAACCCGGATCCGCGGGTCCGCAAGAAGCGCCTCGTGCTCGAGGGGGACGTCCCGTCACCGGCGAACCCGCCGTCGGGTTGCCGCTTCCACACCCGCTGCTGGCTCCGGACGAGGCTCGGCAACCCCGAGAACTGTGCGACGGATGAGCCGGCCTTCCGAGATATCGGCGCGGGCCACCGGGTCGCCTGTCACTATTCCGAGCAGATCACGGACGCGACGGTCGCGGAGCTCGTGCCGATCGCGAGATTCGCCACCGCGACGCCCGCCGACGATGGCGGGGCGGGAGAGATCGGCGCGGTGCGCGGAGGAGCACCGATCGCCGGACCGGGCGGGTCGGCGCTGCCGGCCGTGCCTCCGACGAGGCCCGACGTCGCCGCCGGCGGCGTGTGAGTATGATGCCCGCGGCGCGGGGAGCGCCGGGAGCGCAAGGGATGGTCGGCCGCCGAACGGATTGGCGGCCGCAGGCAGGAGGAGACCACATGGTTCGGTTCCGCATGGGCGCGCTCGTCGCGACCGCCGCGATGCTCTTCGCGGCGTGTTCGGGCGCTGCGACCCCCAGTCCATCGACGAGTTCGGCCGCCCCGAGCGCGGCCGCCCCGAGCGCGGGGACATCCAGCGCGCCGAGCCCGAGCGGGCCGACGCCGGTCAACGGCGGGACGTGGATCTTCGGCTCTGCGTCCGACCCGGCGACACTCGACGCGATCCTCATCCAGGACGGCGAGTCGTTCCGGATCGCCCAGCAGATCTACGAGACCCTCATCAAGCTCAAGCCCGGCACGACGTCCGATCTCGTGCCCGGTCTCGCGAAGTCGTGGGACGTGAGCGCGGACGGCCTGACCTACACGTTCCATCTCCAGTCGCCGGTCACGTTCAGTGACGGCACGCCGTTCAACGCGGATGCCGCCGTCTACAACGTCAACCGCTGGAAGAACCTGCCGGTGCCGCTCCAGGGTGACGACTACTACGACGTCACCGTCTTCGGCGGCTACGGCGCGAAATCGCTCATCAGCAGCGTCCAGAAGGTCGATGACACGACGTTCTCGATGACGCTGACGACCAGGAAGGCGGACTTCCTCACGGCGATGACGCTCGCTCCGTTCGCCATGCAGAGCCCGACCGCGCTCAAGGCGCACAATGCCGACCTCGGGTCGAAGGATCCGAAGAACGACTACTGGCAGAAGGCCCCGACGGGCACCGGGCCGTTCATGTTCAGCGGCGACTTCGTTCCCGGCGACCACTACACGATCGTCAAGAACCCGAACTACTGGGACGCGGCGAACGCCGCTCACCTCGACAAGATCATCTTCAAGCCGATCGCCGACGCCGCCTCGCGCCTCGCCGCGCTCAAGTCCGGCACGGTCGACACGATCGACTTCGTCGACGCGAACCAGGTCAACGACATCAAGAGCGACCCGACCCTCCAGCTTCTCACCCGGACGCCGCTTGCCATCGGGAAGCTCGCCTTCAACCAGACCCACAAGCCGTTCAACGACATCAAGGTCCGCCAGGCGATCGCCTACGCCATCGACAAGAACGCGCTCGTCCAGGCGTTCTTCCCCAACGGTGCCGGCTCCGTGGCCGACTCGGACCTCATCAACACGATGCCGGCGTACGAGCCGAACGCGACGATCAGTGGCTACGACCCGGCGAAGGCGAAGAGCCTCCTCGCGAGCTCGAGCTGCCCCGCGCCGTGCGCGGTCGACTTCTGGTACCCGGACAGCGTCTCGCGGCCGTACATGGTCGATCCCAAGGGCGAGTTCGAGGCGATCCGGACGATGCTCGAGGCGGTCGGCTTCAAGGTCACCCCGCAGCACAAGCCGTGGCGCGGCGGCTACCTCACCGATGAGGCGAACGGCGTCTACGGCATGTTCTTCATCGGCTGGATCTACGACTATGCGGACCCGGCAGACGGTCCGGGCCTGTTCTACGCGACCTCAACGTCGGACTGCAACGGGGTGAAGGTGACGACCCCCCACAACTGCGAGTTCGGCGAGGACAATCCGGCTGTCGCCGCGGCGATCGCCAAGGCGATCTCCGAGACCGACCTGGCCACCCGGACGCAGGACTGGAAGGACGCGATGAAGCTCATCAACGCGGACGTCACGGACGTGCCGCTCGTGTGGGCCGGCTCGTTCCTTGGCGCGACGATCCACGTCCACGGGTACATCCCGAGCCCGACCCAGTCGGAGTACTTCAACCTCGTCTGGAAGGACGCGGGCTCCTGAGCCCCGCCTGACCTCGCGATCATCCATCCCCGGGGGAGCCGCCGGCTCCCCCGGGGATGTTGTTCATCCACCCACCGTGTGCGCGAGGACCTGAGCTTCGTCCGTGCTGAAGTACATCCTCCGCCGGCTGCTGCTCCTCATCCCGATCCTGCTCGGGCTGTCCGTGTTCATGATCGTGTTCGTGCACGCCCTGCCCGGTGATCCGTGCGCCTCGATCCTCGGCGAGCACACGAACACGGATCGGCTCGCCGCGTGTCGTCACGGACTCGGCCTCGACAAGCCCCTCTGGCAGCAGTACCTCGACTACATGGCGGGCGTCCTCCACGGCGACCTCGGCACGTCGGCAACGAACCGCCTGCCGATCCTCGGCACGTTCCTCACGCGGTTCCCGGCGACCGTCGAACTGACCCTCGCCGCGATGACCGTCGCGCTCGGGATCGGGATCCCGCTCGGCATCGCCGCCGCGAAGCGGCAGGGATCCCTGTTCGACAACTTCGCGACCGTCACCTCGCTCATCGGGATCAGCATCCCGATCTTCTTCCTCGGCCTGCTCCTCGCGTACATCTTCGGGGTCTGGCTCCACTGGCTCCCCACAGCGGGCCGCTACGACCTGCGGGTCTACAACTTCGACGGCGCCGGGACGAACTTCCTCCTCTGGGAGTCGCTCGTCATCGATCACAACCTCGGCAAGTTCGCCGACGTCGTGCGGCACCTCATCCTGCCCGCCCTTGCCCTCGGCACGATCCCGCTCGCGGTCGTCGCGCGGATCACCCGCTCGGCGGTCATCGAGGTCCTCAACGAGGACTACGTCCGGACGGCGCGTGCGAAGGGCCTGACGAGCCGCCGCATCGACGACCGCCACATCCTCCGCAACGCGATGCTCCCGATCTCGACCGTCATCGGCCTCCAGACGGGGCTGCTCCTCGGCGGCGCCGTCCTCACCGAGACGATCTTCTCGTGGGGCGGCATCGGATCGTGGCTGTTCGAGGCCGCTGTCGACAAGGACTTCCTCGTCATCCAGAGCGGGACGCTCATCCTCGCGACGCTGTTCGTCCTCGTGAATCTCAGCGTCGACGTGAGCTATGCCTACCTCAATCCGCGGATCCGCTACACCTGATGGCCGAGATCGCGCTGCCGTCCGCCGCCGAGCCGGCCGTCCGCGGGACGAGCCTCTGGCGCGATGCCGCCCACCGGCTCCTCCGCAATCGGGCCGCGCTCGTCGGCATCGGCCTCATCGGGTTGTTCGTCGTGGTGGCCGTGGCGGCGCCGCTCCTCGCCCCGTACAGCCCGACGGACGGCTCGATCGTGAACCGCTTCAAGCCGCCGAGCCTCAGCCACCTCCTCGGCACGGACCTCCAGGGTCGCGACATCCTCAGCCGGATCATCTGGGGCGCCCGCTCGTCCCTGTGGGTCGCGGTCCTCTCCGTCGCCTCGGGCCTGTCCATCGGCGTGGTCTATGGCTCGATCAGCGGCTTTGTCGGCGGCTGGCTGGACTTCTGGCTCATGCGCGTCGTCGATATCGTCCTCGCCCTGCCAGGCCTGCTCCTCACGATCACGATCGTGCTCTTCCTCGGCCCGGGCCTCAACACGATCGCCTTCGCGATCGCGGTGGAGAACATCCCGATCTTCGCCCGGATCCTCCGCTCGAGCATCCTCGGCCTCAAGGAGAGCGACTACGTCCTCGCGGCACGGGCGATCGGGGTGCCGCGCCGGCGGATCCTCCTCGCCCACATCCTCCCGAACGCCCTCACCCCGGTCATCGTGGCGGCGACCCTTGCCCTCGCCACGGCGATCGTGGACGCGGCCGGCCTCGGCTTCCTCGGCTTCGGCCCGCAGGACCCGGCGACGCCGGAATGGGGGACGATGCTCACCGACACGTATCGCTACCTCACCTCCGGGGCGGCGTTCACCGCCCTGTTCCCGGGCATCGCGATCATCCTGTCGGTCCTCGGCTTCAACCTCCTCGGCGACGGACTCCGCGAGGCCCTCGACCCGAGGCTCCGCCGATGACGGCGATCGGCGCGCGGGCCCGAGGCTGGATGGATGGGTCGCGCGAGGCCCTCCTGTCCGTCCGCGACCTGCGGGTCGAGTTCTCGTCCTCATCGGGCCGGGTCCGCGCGGTGAACGGCGTGAGCTTCGACCTCGAGCCGCACGAGATGCTCGGGATCGTCGGGGAATCGGGCTGCGGCAAGAGCGTCACCTCGCTCGCCATCCTCCGCCTGCTCCCCAAGCCGGCCGGGCGGATCGTCGGCGGGTCCGTCGAGTTCGAAGGGCGCGACCTCGTTGACCTGTCGGAGAACGACATCCGCGATCTTCGCGGTCGTGACGTGGCGATGATCTTCCAGGACCCGATGACCTCGCTCAACCCGGTCATCACGATCGGGGAACAGCTCGTCGAGGTGATCCTCGCTCATCGGTCCATGAAACGCGCCGATGCGGAGCGCCGGGCGGTGGAGATGCTCGAGCTCGTCGGAATCCCGAATGCCCGACCCCGTCTGCGGAGCTTCCCCCACCAGTTCAGCGGCGGCATGCGCCAGCGGGTGATGATCGCGATGGCCCTCGCCCTCGGACCCAAGCTCCTCATCGCGGACGAGCCCACGACGGCCCTCGACGTGACGATCCAGGCCCAGATCCTCGATCTCATCCGGAAGGTCGCCGCCGAGACGGGAACGGCCGTCATGCTCATCACCCATGACCTCGGCGTCGTCGCCGGAATGACCCAGCGGATCCAGGTGATGTACGCGGGACGGATCGTCGAGACGGCGACGACCGGCGAGCTCTTCGCCCATCCGCGACACCCGTACACGGTCGGCCTCCTCCGATCCATCCCGCGGCTCGACGACGACGGCGCGACCCGCGAGCTCATCTCGATCGAGGGGCTGCCGCCCGATCTCACGAGATTGCCGCCTGGGTGCCCGTTCGCGCCGCGCTGCGCGTGGGCGATCGAACGCTGTGGGACGGACGACCCGGCACTCACCCCGGTCGTTCCCGGCGAGCGGGTCGTCGTGTCCGGTCCCGAGGCGACCCACCGAGTCGCCTGCTGGAACCCGGCCACCGACGAGGAGGCCCGGGAGGGCGCGCCGGCGAGCGGCAGGATCTCCGCCGCGGCCGCCGCAGTGGCCGAGCGCGCTCGACGCGCCGGTCTCGGCGACACCCGATGACCGGCATGCCCCAGGCCGTCGAGGACCCGGACCGGCCGCCGGCCGACCCGACGGTGACGGGGTCCGACGCAGCCTCCGGCGCCGCAGCGGCATCGAAGGCGGATGCGGGCCACCCGCTCCTCTCGGTCACCGATCTCCGGATGTGGTTCCCGGTCACCGAGGGGCTGATCTTCGAACGTCATGTCGGCGACGTGCGGGCGGTGGACGACGTGACCTTCGATGTGCGGCGGGGCGAGACCCTCGGCCTCGTCGGCGAGTCCGGCTGCGGCAAGTCGACGACCGGCCGGACGGTCCTCCGCCTCTACCGGCCGACGGCCGGCCGGATCGAGTTCGACGGGCAGGACATCACGCGCCTCGAGGGAGAGGCGCTTCGCCGCATCCGCCGCCGGATGCAGATGATCTTCCAGGATCCGTATGCGAGCCTCAACCCGCGCCAGACCGTGGGCGGCATCGTCGGCGAACCGCTCCTCGTCCACGGCATGGGATCGTCGGCCGAACGGCGCGAGAAGATCGCGGACCTGCTCGACGTGGTGGGGCTCAACCCGGAGTTCCTCAACCGCTATCCGCACGAGTTCAGTGGCGGCCAGCGGCAGCGGATCGGCGTCGCCCGCGCGCTCGCCCTCAATCCGGAGCTCATCGTCGCCGACGAGCCGATCAGCGCCCTCGACGTGAGCATCCAGGCCCAGATCATCAATCTCCTCGTGCGGCTCCAGGACCGCTTCGGCCTCACCTACCTCTTCATCGCCCACGATCTCTCGGTCGTCCGCCACGTGAGCGACCGCATCGCCGTCATGTATCTCGGGCGGATCGTCGAGATCGCCTCTTCGCGGGAGCTGTACGAGCGGCCGCTCCATCCATATGCCGTCGCCCTCCTCTCGGCGGTGCCGATCCCGGACCCGGTCGTCGAGTCGCGGCGGCGGCGGATCATCCTCAGCGGCGACGTGCCGAGTCCGCTCTCACCACCCTCCGGCTGTCGATTCCACACGCGCTGCTGGCTGCGCGAGCGGCTCGGGAACCCGGAGCGATGCGTGGCGGAGGACCCGGCGCTCCGCCCGCTCGCGACGGGTCACAGCGTCGCCTGCCACTTCGCCGAGCAGGTGGACGACTCGCCGGAGCAGCTCCAGGTCACCGGCCGGCCGGTCGCTCGCGGCCGGGCCGACGGCGCAGCGGTGGACCCGGCGCCGGACGGGGAGGGGACCGCGGGAGCGTCGCCGGCCGCGGGGTAGACTCCGGACGTGCAACCACTTCGCATCGCACTCGCCCAGATCGCTCCGCGCCTCGGCGACCTGGAGGCGAATCTCGATCGGCACCGCTCGATCCTCGAGACGGCGCGGTCCGAGGGGGCCGGACTGGTCGTCTTTCCCGAGCTCGGCCTCACGGGATACCTCCTCCAGGACCTTGCCGCGGAGGTGGCGATGCGGCGCGACGATCCGCGCCTCATCGCGCTCGCGGCCGCAGCCGACGGACTCTCCGCGATCGTCTCGTTCGTCGAGGAATCGGCGGACCACCGGCTCTACATCGCCGTGGCCCTCCTCGAGGAGGGCGAGGTCCGGCACGTCCACCGGAAGCTCTTCCTCCCGACCTACGGCCTCTTCGACGAACGGCGATTCTTCGCCGCCGGCGACGCGATCCGTGCCGTGCCGTCGCGACTCGGCGTCCAGCTTGGGCTCTCCGTCTGCGAGGACTTCTGGCATCTCGGGGTCCCGAACGTGCTCGCCCTCGATGGTGCCCAGATCCTCGTCAACGTCTCGTCGTCGCCCGGTCGCGACCTCGCGGCCACGAACGCGGTCGGCCTCGGAACGGCCGCCTCGTGGCAGACGATCATGCGGACGTACGCCCAGCTGACGACGAGCCTCGTGGTCTTCTGCAACCGCGTCGGGGTGGACGAGTCGATCAGCTTCTGGGGCGGCTCGGAGGTCGTCGCGCCGTCCGGTCGGCCCATCTTCAGTGCCCCGCTGTGGGACGAGGGGCTGTTCACGGTGGACGTCGACCTCGCGGACCTCCGGCGCGAGCGGATCGCGCTGCCGATCCTCCGCGACGAGCGCCCGGAACTCATGGCGCGCGAGCTCGAACGGATCGTCGCGATGCGGGCGGATCTCCGCACCGCCGACGACACGGACGGTGGTCCGGTGAGCCAGGCTCGCCGGCCGGCTGTCGCGGGCGGGAAGCGGCGATGAACGGATCCTCGGCGACGGGTCGGGCGTCCTCCGTCGCGGCCCGGGCGCCACGCTTCGAGCTGCCGGCGGAGCTCGCGATCGATGCGGCGGTCGCCCGGCGGGTCATCGTCGCCTTCATCCGGGGTCAGCTCGAGCAGGCGGGCTTCGAGCGGGCGGTCCTCGGCCTGTCCGGGGGGATCGATTCGGCGCTCGTCGCCCACCTGACCGCCGAGGCGATCGGGCCGGCGCGCCTCCTGGCGGTCCTCATGCCGTACCGGACATCGGCGGCCACCTCCGCCGCGGACGCCCTGGACGTCGTTCGCGGACTCGACTGCGCGAGCGAGATCGTCGACATCAGCCCGATGGTCGACGGCTATCTCGCCGCTCGCCCGGACGCGGGTCCGCTCCGCCGCGGGAACTTCATGGCCCGCCAGCGGATGGCCGTCCTCTACGACCGCTCGGCGGTATGGGGCGGGCTCGTCGTCGGGACTGGCAACAAGACCGAGACGCTCATCGGCTACACGACGCTCTTCGGCGACTCGGCCTGCGCGTTCAACCCGATCGGAGACCTGTACAAGAGCCAGGTCCGCCAGCTCGCCGCCGCGATGGGGGTCCCCGACGCCATCATCGGCAAGGCCCCCTCGGCGGACCTCTGGCCGGGCCAGACGGACGAGGCAGAGGCGGAATTCAGCTATCCCGAGCTCGATCGACTCCTGTTCTGGATGATCGATCGCCGGCGGGACCGCGACGAGCTCGCGGCGATGGGCTTCGATCCCGCGTTCATCGAGCGCGTCGAGCGGATGGTAGCGGTGTCCGAGTTCAAGCGGCAGGTGCCGCCGGTCGCCAAGCTTGGGCCACGGACGGCGGGCGTGGACTATCTCTATCCGCGACGGCGGCCGGGTTCGGCGCGCGCTTGATCGCGGAGCCGACGGGCGCGTGACGGGATCGGTCGGCGGTCGGCTCTACCTCGTCGCGACACCGATCGGCAATCTCGGCGACGTCACCCACCGGGCCCTCGAGGTCCTCGCCGCCGTGCCCCTCATCGCCGCCGAGGACACGCGGGTCAGCCGGCGGCTGCTCGACCGGTACGCGATCGCCACCCGCCTCACGAGCTACCACGCCCGCAGCACCCCGGGACGGACGATGGTGCTGCTCGAGCACCTGCGGGGCGGCGCGGATCTCGCCCTCGTGACGGATGCCGGGACGCCAGGCGTCTCGGATCCGGGAGAGCGTCTCGCCCGTGCGTGGGTCGAGGAGGGCGGACTCGTCGTCCCGATCCCCGGCCCGTCCGCGGTCGTCGCCGCGATCGTCGCGAGCGCCATCGCCGGGCCGCGCTGGGCATTCGAGGGGTTCCTGCCACGGCACGGCCGGGAGCGACGGGCGCGCCTGGCGGCGATCGCCGCCGACGAGCGGGCGACCGCCGTCTTCGAGGCACCCGGCCGGATCGCGGCAACGCTCGCCGACCTCGCCGCGACCTGCGGTCCGGACCGGCCCGCGGCCGTCTGCCGCGAGCTGACGAAACTCCACGAGGAGATCCGGCGCGCTTCGCTCGGCGAGCTCGCCGCCGCGGCCGCGGCCGGCACGCTGACGCTCCGCGGCGAATTCGTCATCGTCGTCGGCGCCGCGGCCGCTCCGACGGCGGTAACCGACCCGTCGGCGGCGGTCGGGGCGGGGACCGGACACGATCCGGCCGGGCCCCCTACGGCACTGGCGGCGGCTCGCGAAGAGGTTGGCCGGCTCGTCGACGCGGGCATCGCCCGAGGCGAGGCGGCTCGGCGCGCCGCCGCCGCCCACGGCGTCCCGCGGCGTCGCCTCTACGACGCGCCGGATCGGGTCGATCGCGGAGCCGGCGGCCCGCCCGTGCGTGAGACAGGTGGGAGCGCGGGTGGAGAGGACGGCGGCGGGCGAGAGGGGGAGCGCCCGCCGCCGTCGAGGGGATGAGCGTCTGTCAGGCTGCCTCGGCGGCCGGCCCCGGCGCTTCGGCGATCGGTTCGGACGCCTCGACGCCGAGAGAGCTCGCCTGCGCCGCCAGCGCCTCGGCCGAGGCCTCCGCCTCGTAGTCCTTCTTGCGGCGACCGGAGAGCATCTCGACGTGCGTCGCGACGACCTCCGTCTTCCAGTGCCGGGCACCGCGCTCGTCGTCCCAGGAACGGGTCTGGAGGCGGCCCTCGAGGGCGACCTGCTGGCCCTTCCCGAGATAGGTGCCGCAGATCTCGGCGAGCCGATCCCAGGTGACGATGCTGTGGAACTCCGACTTCTCCTGGCCGTTGGTCCGGTACTCGTTCGTCGCGACGTTGAACTGGGTGACGGTCTTGCCGCTGGCAAGACTCCGCAGTTCGGGGTCGCGCGTGAGGCGACCGGTGAGGAGGACCTTGTTCACGGTCCGGGTCTCCTTCCCGGCCGGCCGACGGGGATCGGGCCGGCCCTGCGTGGCGGGTGTGTCACGGCGGGAACAGATCGGACGGTACGACGCGCCCCTCACCACCCACTCATCGCCCGGGCGTGCCGCGAGGTCGTCTCCTCACCGCCGACTCAACCAAGCGGGTCGGGCCGGGCGCGGTCCGGGGATCTGGCCCGGTCCGGACGCGGACCCGGGCCGAGCTGCGGGGACGTCAGCCGGTGGCGATGGTGGGCCCCGGATGGAGGGTGGTGGCGGGATCCGTCGCTCGGTGGCCTCGACGCGGCAATGAGCTCGTGCCGACGGACACGGTCGCCGGCTCGTGGGTTCGCTCGCTGCCGGTGATCAGGCCGACCGTCGCGTCGGCCACCGGCGCGCTGTCTGCGTAGAGGTCGCAGAAGAGCTGGACGAGTTCCGGGTCGAACTGGGTCCCGGCATGCTGGCGCAGCTCGCGGAGCGCGGCGACGTGGCCGATCGCCCGTTTGTACGGCCGATCGTGAGTCATCGCGTCGTAGGCGTCGGCGATCGCCACGATCCGCGCCCCGAGCGGGATGTCGTTGCCGCGCAGTCCGTACGGGTACCCGTGGCCGCTGAACCGTTCATGGTGATGGAGGATGATCGGGACAGCGTCGCGGAGCGCCGTCGCGTGCTCGAGGATCACCTGGCCGATGCGCGGATGCTGGACGACGGTCCGCCACTCGGCCGCCGTGAGGGCCCCCGGCTTCTCGAGGATCTCCTCGGGGACGGCGAGCTTGCCGACGTCGTGGAGGAGGGCGGCGACCCGGATCCGATCGACCTCCGCGTCCGGCAGGTCGAGGTGCCTCGCGAGCTCGACGACGATCGTCGCGATGAGGGCGGACGGTTGACCGCGGTAGTGGGGGAGCGGGTCGATGAACGCCGCGAGCGCGGACTGGGTCGCATCCCGCGCCGAACGGCCGACCTCCTGGGCGCGCGAGCGGCCGCTCTGCGAGATCGAGGCACGCGGGACCCGGGCGTCATCGTCCGGCTCGGCGAACACGTACGTCTGGTTTCGACCGAGGCCCTTCGCCGAGTACATCGCCGCGTCGGCGTCGCGGACGAGGTCGTCGACTCGGAGCTGGCGGCCCTGGCCGCCGGCGAGCCCGATCGAGACGGTGACCGAGAGGCCCGTGTTGCCGTCGACATCGAACCGCTCACGCTGGACGAGGCCGCGGATCTTCTCGGCGAGAGCCGTCGCGTCGTCGATGGCGGTTTCCGCGAGCAGGACCATGAACTCCTCGCCGCCGTAGCGTCCGAGGACGTCGCTGCTCCGGAGGTTCGAGCGGATGGTCTCGGCGACCCCCCGCAGGACGACGTCGCCGGCGTGGTGGCCGTACGTGTCGTTCACCTGCTTGAAATGATCGATGTCGACGAAGGCGACGGACAATGGCCGGTTGTAGCGACTCGAACGCTCGACCTCGGAGAAGAGGGCGGCGAGGAGCGCCTGACGGTTCCAGACTCCGGTCAGGCGATCGACCGTCGCCGCGGTGTGCGTCTCCGTGAGCGCCGCCGACAACGCGGCGAGGGCGACCGCGAGGCGGCGTTCGACGCCCCGACCGTGGATCACGACGGGAGCATCGAGATCGCCGGCGGCGAGCCGTTCGGCGGTGCGAACGAGCGGGTCGAGGCGGAGCCGGACGAAGTACCACGATACGGCGGCTGCCAGGGCCAGGGCGAAGACGACCGCGGTCAGTCGCGCGAGCCCGCCGCGCATCCACGCATCGCCGGCCGGCCCGAATACACCGGGAGCGAAGGAGAGGAGCCCGAGCACGACCGTCGCGACGGTCAGGCCGACGCCCGTCAGGGAACGGATCACCGGGGCATCGTACCGACGCGAGGTACCCCTGCGGAGCGCCACGAAAGTACCGCACACCGGGCCGAAAGGTCCGGCCCGTCGCCTCGGCCGGTGGTCCGAGGTCGGCTCCGTCCGCCATCCGGCTGGCGAATGCGCGGCTGGCGGGTGCGCCGTTCGGCGCTGGTATACTCCGCGGGTCATCGATGCCTGCGGGTCCGCCCGCGACGGAGGAGAACGACGATCGCCCGATGCGCCACGTCCGCCCCGTGAGACGGACGCGCACCGCCGACGAGCCGCAGCGCCGCACGGACGGCGACTCGAGGGGGCAGTCTACCCAGGTCCCGAGCCGAACGGCCGGGGCCTTTTCGTTGGCCCGCTGATGCCGGCCACCGTCATCGTCGGCCTCCAGTGGGGCGACGAGGGGAAGGGCAAGACGACCGACTTCCTCGCCGAGCAGGTGGCGATGACCGTCCGCTACCAGGGCGGCGACAACGCCGGTCACACGATCGTGCTCGGTGACGAGGTCTTCAAGCTCCACCTCGTCCCGTCGGGGGTCCTCTACCCGCACATCGCCTGCGTCATCGGGCCCGGCGTCGTCGTGAATCCGGCGACGCTCATCGGCGAGCTCGACGGACTCGCCGCCCGGGGGATCGACGTCTCGCAGGTCCGGGTGAGCCGCAGCGCCCACGTCATCATGCCGTACCATCCGGCGCTCGACCGCCTGTCGGAGGCCCGGCTCGGCGGCGAGGCGGTCGGCACGACGCATCGCGGGATCGGCCCGGCCTATGCCGATCGCGCGGCCCGGATCGGGCTGCGCATGGAGGACCTCCTCGACGAGGGGGTGCTCCGACACAAGCTCGAGCGAGTCCTGCCGGACAAGAACCTGCTCCTCGGGACGGCCCCTGATGCGCCGCGCTTCGAGCTCGAACCCCTCGTCGCGGCGGCCGCCGCCTGGGGCAGGCGCCTGCAGCCGCACATGGCCGACACGACGCGTCTCGTCCAGGACGCGCTCCGCCGCGGCGAACACGTCCTCCTCGAAGGCGCCCAGGGCACGCTCCTCGATCTCGACCACGGGAGCTATCCGTTCGTCACCTCTTCGAGCCCGATCGCCGGCGGGGCGTGCACCGGTGGCGGCATCGGGCCCCTCCAGGTCGACGAGGTCATCGGCGTCATGAAGGCGTACTCGACACGGGTCGGGGCCGGTCCGTTCCCGACGGAGCTGGCAGACGCGACCGGCGACGGCATCGCCGAGCGCGGTCGCGAGGTCGGCACCACGACCGGGCGCCGTCGACGGGTCGGCTGGTTCGACGCGGTGCCGCTCCACTACGCGGTGGAGGTCAACTCGGTGAGCGCGATCATGCTCAACAAGCTCGACATCCTGTCCGGCCTCGACGCGATCCGGCTATGTGTCGCCTATGAGATCGACGGTGAGCGGGTGGACGCCTGGCCGACGTCGGCCGATGTCCTCGCCCGGGCGCGCCCCGTGTACGAGACCTTCCCCGGCTGGCCGGAGCCGCTCCACGACGTCCGTGCGCTCGCCGATCTGCCCGAGCCCGCCCGCCGCTATGTCGCGGCGCTCGAGGAGCACGCCGGCGTGCCGATCGTCCTCGTCTCCGTCGGCCCCGAGCGGACGCAGACGATCGAACGGGCATGGCGACCGATGCGCCGATCCGCCGCGCTGTTTGGCGCCGGCCGGCCTGTCGGGCCGGTGAGCTGACCGCGACGATGGCGCTGCCCGTCATGCCGACCCGGATCCTCATCGTCGGCGGTGGCGCGCGCGAGCATGCCCTGGCCTGGAAGCTCGCCGCGGAGCCGGGGGTGAACGAGGTCGTCGTGGCCCCCGGAAATGACGCGATGGCGGCCGAACCCCGGGTCCGCTGCGTCGCCCTGCCGACGACCGACGCGCGGCAGGCCGTCGTCGGACTCGCCCGCCGCGAGGCGATCGAGCTCGTCGTCGTCGGCCCCGAGGAGCCGCTCGCGGACGGGCTCGTGGACGCCCTCGAGGCGGCCGGCGTCCTCGCCTTCGGCCCGACGGCGGCCGCCGCCCGGATCGAGACGTCGAAGTCGTTCTGCCACGAGATCGCCGCGGCCGCCGGGGTCCGGATGGCGTCGGCCGTCGTGGCCCGCTCGCGCGCCGAGGCCGGAGCCGCCGTCGAGGCGCTCCGTGGCGATGGCCGTGGCTACGTCCTCAAGGAGGACGGCCTTGCCGCGGGCAAGGGCGTGGCGGTCTTCGGTCCGCACGAGGCGGACCGTGCGGCCGCCGCCGACCGGCTCGACGCGCTCTTCGCCGCTCCGGGTCAGGTCGTGCTCGTCGAGGAGCGCCTCGACGGACCCGAGGCGAGCGTCATCGCCCTGTGCGACGGCCGCACCGCGCTCGGGCTGCCGGCGGCCCGCGACCACAAGCGGCTGGGCGACGGGGATGACGGACCGAACACCGGCGGCATGGGCGCGTATTCGCCGCTCCCCGATCTCTCGGCTTCGGACGTCGAGCGGATCCTCGCGACGGTCCACCGGCCGATCCTCGCCGAGCTCGCCCGTCGCGGGACGCCGTTCCGTGGCGCCCTGTACGCCGGCCTCATCCTCACCGTCGAAGGCCCGGCGCTCCTCGAATGCAACGCCCGCTTCGGCGATCCGGAGACGGAGGCGATCGTGCCGCGGCTGGCCGTCCCGCTCGGGCCGCTCCTCCGGGCCGCCGCCGCCGGTGCCCTCCCGCCGACGATCGACGACCGGCCCATCGTCCCGGCGCTGCCCGGCGCGACCGTCGCGATCGTCCTCGCCGGCCGGGACTATCCCGCAGGTTCTGCCGATGGCGACGCGATCTCCGGGCTGGAGGAGGCAGCGGTGCTCGGTGGCATCGTCTTCCACGCCGGAACCCGCCGCACGGGTGACGGTGGTTTCGTCACCCACGGCGGTCGAATCGTCACCGTCGTCGGCCGAGGACCGGATCTCGCGGCGGCCCGCGCTGTCGCCGAACGGGCGACCGGCGCGATCGCGTTCGCGGGCCTCCAGCGTCGCCATGACATCGGGCTCCCGGTGGACGCGGATCGACAGCTCCACATGGCCCCCGTCGCGGCCGGAGGCGGCCGATGATCCCGCGCTACACGCTCCCCGAGATGGGCGCGATCTGGACGGACGAGGCTCGCTTCGCGGCGATGCTCAGGGTGGAGATCGCCGTCGCTCGGGCGGAGGCGGGACGGGGCCTCGTCCCGGCCGAGGCGCTCGCCGCCATCGAGGGCCGGGCGCGCGTGGATCCGTCCCGCATCGCCGAGATCGAGCGGATCACCGATCACGACGTCATCGCCTTCGTCAGCGCCGTCGCGGAGACCGTCGGGCCGGCAGGTCGCTATCTTCACCTCGGGCTCACGAGCAGCGATGTCGTGGACACGGCGCTCGCGCTCCAGCTTCGGGCGGCCGGCGACCGTCTTCTCGCCGACTGCGACGCACTCGTCCGGGTGCTCGTCCGGCGGGCCCGTGCCGAGGCGGGGACGACGATCATGGGACGGACCCACAGCGTCCACGCCGAACCGACGACGTTCGGGGCGAAGCTCGCCGGCTGGGCCTTCGAGGTCGACCGGGGTCGACGCCGCCTGGCGGCCGCGGTGGACGAGATCGGGACCGGGAAGATCAGCGGTCCCGTCGGGACGTACAGCCACCTCGATCCCGACGTCGAGGCGGAGGTCCTCGCCGCCCTCGGTCTGCATGCCGATCCGGTGAGCACCCAGATCGTGCAGCGCGACCGCCACGCCGCGCTCCTTGCCGCGATCGCCATCCTCGGCGGATCCCTCGAGCGGTTCGCGACGGAGATCCGCAACCTCCAGCACACGGAGATCGGCGAGGTCCAGGAACCGTTCCGGTCGGGTCAGAAGGGTTCGAGCGCGATGCCGCACAAGCGGAACCCGATCCTCAGCGAGCGGGTGGCGGGCCTCGCCAGGCTGCTCCGCGGCTACGCCCAGACCGCGTTCGAGGACCAGCCGCTGTGGCACGAGCGGGACATCAGCCACAGCTCGGCGGAGCGCGTCATCCTCCCCGACGCGACGATCGTCCTCGACTATCTGCTCGTGAAGATGGCCGGCCTGGTGGACGGCCTCGTCGTCCGGGCCGACCGGATGCGGGAGAACATCGAACGGGGTCTCGGGCTCCATGCGAGCGGTCGCGTCCTCCTCGCCCTCGTGGAGTCCGGCGGGCGCTCCCGCGAGGAGGCGTACGCGATCGTCCAGGCGGCGGCGATCCGAGCGGCCGACGAGCGCCGGCCCCTCCGCGATCTCCTGGCGCTCGATCCAGCCGTCGCCGGCCGACTCCCGCTCGCGACGCTCGACGCGTGCTTCGACGAAGCGACGACCCTGCGGCACGTGCCGGCGATCATTGCCCGCCTGGACCGCCTGGAGGCTTCGACCGATGTCGCTCGCTGAGCGATTCGTCCGCTCCGGCAAGGTTCGCGACCTCTACCGGCTCGGCGACGGTCGCCTCCTCCTCGTCGCCTCCGACCGGCTGTCCGCCTTCGACGTCGTCCTGCCGACGCCGATCGCGGATAAGGGTCGCGTCCTCACCGGCCTCTCCCGGTTCTGGTTTGCGGAGACGGCTCCGATCGTGCCGAACCATCTCGTCGCGACCGATCCGGCGGTCCTTCCCGAAGGTCTCGCGTCAGCCGACGCGCTGCGGGGCCGGATCATGGTCTGTCAGGAGGTCGAGATCCTGCCGGTCGAGGTCATCGTGCGGGGCTATCTCGCCGGGAGCGGCTGGGCCGCGTATCGGGCGACCGGCGAGCTGTGCGGGATCCGCTTGCCGGCCGGGCTCCGCGAGAGCGAGCGACTCCCGGAGCCGATCCTCACACCGTCCACCAAGGCACTCCCCGGCACCCACGACGAGAACATCCCGTTCGACGCCATGGTGAGTCTCCTCGGCGGCGACCGGGCGGCCGGCGAGCTCGCCGAGCAGGTGCGAGCCACCGCCATCGCGCTGTACCGCCGCACTGCCGCCGTCGCAGCGCGTGGCGGCATCCTCGTCGCCGACACGAAGTTCGAGTTCGGCCTGGATGCGGCGACCGGTGAGCTCGTCCTCGCCGACGAGGTCCTCACCCCGGACTCGTCGCGGTTCTGGGACGCCGCGACGTACGAGGCGGGCCGCCCGCAGGCGAGCTTCGACAAGCAGTACGTGCGGGACTGGCTCGATGCGACCGGCTGGGCCCGGACCGCGCCGGGCCCCGATCTTCCGCCGGAGGTCGTGGCCGGCACCCGGGCCCGCTACGTCGCCGCCTTCGAGCGAATCACGGGCGCGAGCTTCGGACGATATCTGAGGGAGGACGTGATCGCCCCATGACCGTGCCGATTCGCTACCGCTTCGCCGTCAACGTCGTCCCGCGAGCGGGGATCCTCGATCCCCAGGGTCGGGCGGTGGAGGGCAGCCTCGTCCACCTCGGGCTCGCCGGGATCTCGGAGATCCGGGTGGGGCGGCGGGTGGAGCTCACCGTCGAGGCGGACACCGAGGACGACGCGCGGCGGACGGTCGATCGGCTCGCCGGCGAACTCCTCGCGAATCCGCTCATCGAGGCATACGCGATCGAGCTGCTCGGCGCGATCGCTCCGCTCGCCGAGGCCGGTCGATGACCGTGCGGATCGGGGTCGTCGTCTTCCCGGGCAGCAACTGCGACGCCGACACGCTCCACGCCCTCACGATCGTCGGGGCGGAAGCCGTGCCCCTGTGGCACGAGTCCGTCGACCTCGGCGGTGCGGCGGCGGTCGTCCTGCCGGGTGGCTTCGCCTATGGCGACTACCTCCGCGCCGGCGTCATCGCCCGATTCAGCCCGGTCATGCGGAGCGTGGCCGCCTTCGCGTCCGGCGGCGGCCTCGTCCTCGGCATCTGCAACGGCTTCCAGGTCCTCGCGGAGGCGGGCCTCGTGCCGGGAGCCCTGCTCCGCAATCGCGGCCTGCGCTTCCTCGGACGGGACGTCCACGTCGTGCCGGAGCGCCTCGACACGCCGTTCACCCGCGCCCTCCCGGATCGCCGGCCGCTCCGCCTCCCGATCGCCCACGGCGAGGGGGCGTATTTCGCGGACGAGGCGTCGCTTGACGCGATCGAGGCGGCCGGCGGCGTCCTCTTCCGGTATGCGACCGCCGACGGACGAGCCGTCGCCGCGGATGACCGGGAGGCGAATCCGAACGGCTCGCTCCGCGCGATCGCCGGCGTCGTCGCCCCGAACGGCAACGTCGCCGGCCTCATGCCGCACCCGGAGCGCGCCACGGAGGCGGTCCTCGGCTCGGATGACGGTCGGCTCCTCCTGCGGTCCCTCGTCGAGGCGGCGGCCGAACGAGCGTCCGGTGCGGCGGTCGCCGTGGGCGCCCGATGACAATCGCCTCGGCGGCCGAGCCGCTGCACCGGACGCTCGGCCTCACGGACGAGGAGCTCGAGGCGATCCGCGAGCGCATCGGGCGTGATCCGAACGAGCTCGAGCTCGCGATGTTCAGCGTCATGTGGAGCGAGCACTGCAGCTACAAGAGCTCGCGACCGCTCCTGCGGACCCTGCCGACCGGCGGGCCGGGCATCGTCGCCGGACCGGGCGACAACGCCGGCGTCGTCGACATCGGCGACGGGATGGGCGTCGCCTTCAAGATCGAGTCGCACAATCACCCGAGCGCGGTCGAGCCGTACCAGGGGGCGGCGACCGGCGTCGGCGGGATCCTCCGCGATATCTTCACGATGGGGGCGCGGCCGATCGCCGTCCTCGATGCCCTCCGCTTCGGCGACCCGGCCGAGGCGCGAACCCGCCATCTCGTCGACGGCGTCGTCCGCGGCGTCGGTGGGTACGGCAACTGCGTCGGTGTCCCGACCGTCGGCGGCGAGCTCGTCTTCGATCCGAGCTATGCCGGCAATCCTCTCGTCAACGTGATGGCCATCGGGGTCCTCGACATCGCCCGTCTCACGCGCGCTCGGGCGGCCCGTCCCGGCGACCTCGTGGTCCTCTTCGGATCGGCGACCGGCCGCGACGGCATCGGTGGCGCGTCCGTCCTCGCGAGCGCGACGTTCACGGACGCCGATCCGTCTCGACGACCGGCCGTCCAGGTCGGCGATCCGTTCGCCGAGAAGCTCCTCATCGAGGCGAGCCTCGAGCTCATCGAGGCGGGCCTCGTCGAGGGGCTCCAGGATCTCGGCGCCGGCGGCATCACGTGCGCGACGTCGGAGCTCGCGGACGCCGGCGGGACCGGCATCGCCGTCGACCTCGACGCGATCCCCCGGCGGGAGCCGGGGATGGCGCCGTTCGAGGTGATGATCTCCGAGAGCCAGGAACGGATGTGCGCCGTCGTCCGACCGGAACGCTACGCGGCCGTCCGGGGGGTCTGCGAACGCTGGGGGCTGCCGGTCGCGGAAGTCGGCCGGGTGACGCCGGACGGCGCGCTCGTCGTCGTCGAGGGCGGGCTGGACGGGGCGGGCAGGCCGCGTGAGGGCGCCCGGGTCCTCGCCGACGTGCCCGCGCATGCGCTCGCATCCGGAGCGATCGTCCACTCCCGGCTCGCCGCGCCACCGCCCCGACGGCGGGCGGCCCCGGCCCCCGGACTCATCGAGGCGGCGGACGACGGTCTGCCGGAGCGGGGGATGGACCCCGGGGCGGTCCTCCTCGCCCTCCTCGGTTCGCCCAACCTCGCCTCGCGACGCTGGGTGACCGAGCAGTACGACTCGACGGTCCAGACGAACACGGTCGTCGGCCCGGGGCACGGTGCGGCGGTGCTCCGGATCAAGGGGACGACGAAGGCGCTCGTCGCCACGACGGATGGGAACCACGGCGTCGGGCTCGTCGATCCGTGGCTCGGGGCCGTCCTCAGCGTCGCCGAGGCGACCCGCAACGTGTCGATCACCGGCGCACGGCCGCTCGGCGTGACGAACTGCCTCAACTACGGGGATCCGACGCGGGCCGAGGCGTTCTGGCAGCTGAGCGAGGCGGTCCGCGGCGTCGGCGACGCGTGCCGGGCGCTGGATCTGCCGGTCACCGGGGGGAACGTCTCGCTCTACAACGAGTCGCCGGCCGGGGCGATCGCGCCCACGCCGGAGATCGGGGTCGTCGGGCTTCTCCAGGATGTCGCCCGGCGGGTCGGCCCGGCGTTCGTCGCCGTTGGCGACCGCATCGTCCTCATCGGCTCGGCGGTCCCGGGCCTCGTCGGGAGTGCCTATGCGGCCCTCGCCGGCGTCGCCTCGGAGGACGGCCCGCCGACGATCGATCTCGCCCGGGAAGCGGCGACGCAGGCGTTCGTCCGGGAGGCAGTGGAACAGTGTCTCGTCGCCTCCGCCCAGGACGTGTCCGGCGGTGGCCTCGCCGTCGCCCTCGCAGAAGCCGCCATGTGGGGCGACGTCGGGGCGTCGGTCCGTATCCCCGTCGCCGGCTCTCCGGCGGTGGAGCTGTTCGGCGAGAGCCCGTCGCGACTCGTCCTCGGCTGCTCGCCGGGTCACGCTCCTGCCCTCATCCTCCTCGCCGGACGGTTCGGGCTGCCGGTCAGGGAGATCGGCGCCGTCGGCGGCGAGCGGCTCGTGATCGAACTCGCCGGACATGGCGCCACCGGCGCCGCGGAGGAGCGGGGTTCGGGTGTCGCCGATGCGCTCGACGTCGGACTCATCGACCTCCGCCACGCGTGGGACCATGGACTCGGGCGAGCGCTCGGGATGGAGGCCTGACATGTGCGGCGTCTTCGGCGCGGTGCTCCCGGCGTCGTTCGGCACGACCGGGACGGAGGCAGGCTCGGTCGCCGCCCTCGGCCTCTTCGCCCTCCAGCACCGGGGCCAGGAATCGGCCGGGCTGGCCGTCAGCGACGGCGAGCAGCTCATGCTCTACAAGGACCTCGGCCTCATCTCGAGCGTCCTCGACGAGCGCCGCCTGCCGTCGCTCCGTGGCCGCCTTGCGATCGCCCACTGCCGCTATTCGACGACCGGGTCGACGGTCTGGGAGAACGCCCAGCCGACCCTCCGCCTCGGTCCTCGTCGGGCGCTCGCCATCGGCCACAACGGCAACCTCGTCAACACCCGGGAGCTGCTCGGGCGCCTCCGCGGCGGTCGGACACGGCTGCCGGCCTCGACCGACACGGAGCTGCTCACGGCGCTCCTCGCCGACGAGCCCGCCGCGGACACGGTCGATGCGCTGTGCCGGGTCCTGCCGACGGTCCGCGGCGCGTACAGCCTCGTCGTGCTCGACGAGCGGCGCGTCATCGGCGTCCGCGATCCGCACGGCTTCCGGCCCCTCGTCCTCGGCCGGCTGCCGGCGCCCGACGAGGCGGGCCTGGGTCGCGGCCTGTGGCCCGACGCCGCGACCGCGGACGGCTGGTGCCTGTCGTCCGAGACGGCGGGCCTCGACATCGTCGGCGCCGAGTACGTCCGGGACGTCGAGCCGGGCGAGCTGGTCATCCTCGAGGAGGGACGGCTGCCGCGATCGGTCCGCTTCGCGCCGGCCGACCCCGCCCTCTGCGTGTTCGAGCTCATCTACTTCGCCCGGCCCGACTCGTACATGGAGGGCCGCAACCTCTACGAGGTCCGGCGGCGGATGGGGATGGAGCTGGCCCGCGAGCATCCGACCGAGACGGATCTCGTCATGCCGGTCCCCGACACCGGCGCCCCCGCGGCCGCCGGCTTCGCCGAGGCGATCGGGATCCCGTATCGGGAGGGTCTCGTCCGCAATCGCTACACCGGACGGAGCTTCATCCAGCCGTCGCAGACGATGCGCCAGCGGGGCGTCACGATCAAGCTCAACCCGCTTCGGGAGGTCGTGCGGGGCCGGCGCCTCACCGTCGTCGACGACTCGATCGTGCGGGGCACGACGACCAGGCAGATCGTCGAGATCCTCCGCCGCGCCGGCGCGACCGAGGTCCACGTGCGGATCAGCGCACCGCCCATCTTCCACCCATGCTTCTACGGGATCGACACGCAGATCGAGACCGAGCTCATCGCCGGCTCGCGGTCGCTCGAGGAGATCCGGGCGTTCATCGGTGCGGATTCGCTCGGCTACCTCTCGATCGGCGGCGTCCTCGCCGCCCTCGACCTGCCATACGAGCAGTTCTGCTTCGCCTGCTTCGACGGGCGGTACCCGGAGCCGGTGCCATACGACGCGGCCCGCCGCAAGTTCGTGCTCGAGGAGGCGTCGGTCGAGGTCGGTGGCTGAGGACGGCAAGGGCGCCGCTCCACGACCCGCCTATGGTCGGGCCGGCGTCGACGTGGCCGCCGGCGATCGGGCGGTCGCGCTCATGGCGGCCCACGTCGCGTCGACCCGACGACCGGAGGTCGTCGGCGGGATCGGCGGCTTCGGCGCGGCCGTCGCGATCCCGGCCGGATATCGCGAGCCGCTCCTCGTCTCGTCGACCGACGGTGTCGGGACGAAGACGGCGATCGCCAGCCGCCTGGGCCGCTACGACACGATCGGCCGTGATCTCGTCGCGGCGATCGCGGACGATGTCGTGTGCTCGGGCGCGAGGCCGCTGTTCCTCCTCGACTACATCGCCGTCGGCCGGCTCGACCCGACGATCGTCGCGGAGCTCGTCGGTGGGGTGGCGGCCGGCTGTCGCGACGCCGGGTGCGCGCTCGTCGGCGGTGAGACGGCGGAGCATCCGGGTCTCATGGCGGCGGACACGTTCGATCTCGCCGGCTGCTGTGTCGGGGTGGTCGAGCGGGACGAGCTCATCGACGGTCGTTCGGCGGCGGAGGGCGACGTGATCGTCGGCCTCGCTGCCTCCGGCCTCCACGCGAACGGCTTCTCGCTCGTGCGGTCCGTCGTGGACGCCCACGGTCTCGACCTCCGGGCGTCGTATCGCGAGACGCTCGAGCGGGTCCTCGGTGACGACGCGACCGACGCGACGCTCGCCGCGGACGTCGCGCTCGGCATCGCCACGGACGTGGCAGTCACCTCCGCCGTCCAGGACACCGGCATCCCCGCGGTCCGGGCGGAGCGGACCCTCGGGGATGTCCTCCTCACGCCGACGACGATCTACAGCGCCGCGATCCTCGACCTCGGCGACGCCCTTGCGGGGTTCGGCGGCCTCCGCGGCGTCGCCCACATCACGGGCGGCGGGCTGCCGGGCAACGCGCCACGCGCCGTCCCGACGGGTCTCGGCGTCCGCCTCGACCCGTCGCGCTGGCCGATGCCGTCGGCGATGCGGCTCATTGGCAGGCTCGGCGGTCTCGACGAGCCTGAGCTCCGGGCGACCTTCAACGGCGGGCTCGGCATGATCGCGATCGTCGCCCCGACGGCGGCGCGGGCGGCGATCGCGTCGCTCGCCCGATCCGGCATCGGGTCGTGGGTCGTCGGGGAGGTCGTCGCCGGAGCGTCCCTCGACGGCGTCCGGTACGTGGAGGGACCACTCGGATGACGGCGCCGCTCGTGGCCAGCTCCGGTGGCCGGATCGCCGTCGCCGTGAGCGGCGCGGGGAGCAATCTGCGGGCGCTCGTCGAGGCCGAGCGGCGGGGGGCGCTCGGCGGCGGCCGGATCGTCCTCGTGGTTGCCGACCGACGGTGCCCGGCGCTCGCCTGGGCGGCAGCGGAGGGGATCGACACGGCGCTCGTGGCGGGTGGTCCGGACGGGGCCGTCCGCGACGCGCTCGACGGCGCGACCCCCGACGTCGTCGTCCTCGCGGGCTACCTCCGGATCGTCGGGCGGCTGACGCTCGAGGCGTATGCCGGCCGGATCCTCAACGTCCATCCCTCCCTCCTGCCGGCGTTTCCGGGCGCCCATGCCGTCCGGGACGCCCTCCGTCACGGCGTCCGGGTGACGGGGGTCACCGTCCATCGCGTCGATGCGACGCTCGATGGGGGGCCGATCGTCGCCCAGGAGGCGCTGGCGATCCTCGACGGTGACGACGAGGCGAGCCTCCTCGACCGCCTCCACGCGGTCGAGCATCGACTCCTGCCGCGGGTCGTGGCGGCGGCGCTCGGCGGCGGCGACCGGCCGCCGCGCCGGGCGCTCCTCTCGGTGAGCGACAAGACGGGACTCGTCGCGTTCGCCGGCGCGCTCGTCCGCCACCGGTTCGAGCTCGTCTCGACCGGCGGCACCGCCCGCGCCCTCCGCGACGCCGGTCTGGCCGTGATCGACGTGGCGGCCGTGACGGGCTTCCCGGAGATGCTCGATGGCCGGGTCAAGACGCTCCACCCGCGGATCCATGCCGGGATCCTCGCCGATCGGCGCCGCCCGGACCATCGTGCGGCGCTCCGTGCCGCGGGGATCGACGCGTTCGAGGTGGTCGTCGTCAACCTGTACCCGTTCGCCGCGGCTGCCGAACGTCCCGGGACGACGATCGACGAGCTCATCGAGGAGATCGACATCGGCGGACCGTCGCTCATCCGGGCGGCGGCCAAGAACCAGGCGTCGGTCGCGGTCGTCGTCTCGCCCGCGCGGTATCCCGCGGTGGTGGCAGCGCTGGACGCCGACGGGGCTATCCCGGCGGCTATTCGGGCGGCGCTCGCCATCGAGGCATTCCGCCTCACTGCAGCATACGACTCCCGCGTCGCCGCCGAGCTGCCGAGCCGGCTGGCCGCGGCCGGGATCATCGAGCCAGACGAGCCGGGGACGCCCGGAGCCGCGGATCCGTATCCGCCGCTGCTCACGGTGGCCCTCGAGAAGGTCGAGACGCTTCGCTACGGCGAGAATCCGCACCAACCGGCGGCGCGCTACCGGCGGCCGGGCGCGACGGATCGCGACGGTCCCTTCGCGACGGATCGGCCGCCCGTCCAGGGCAAGCCGCTCAGCTACAACAACGTCCTCGATGCCTCGGCCGCCGCGACGATCGCCCGCACCCTCCGGGGACCGGCCGCGGTCGTCGTCAAGCACCTCACCCCGTGCGGCGCCGCGGAACGCGGGACGCTCGGGGCGGCCTGGCACGATGCGCTCGCCGGCGATCCCGTCTCCGCGTTCGGAGGCGTCGTTGCCCTCACCCGGACCGTGGACGGGGCGACGGCCGCGGCGCTTCGCGAGATCTTCCTCGAGGTCGTCGTCGCGCCGTCCTTCGATCCGGCGGCGCGGGCGCTGCTCGCCGAGCGACCGAACCTGCGGCTCGTGCTCGATCCCGCCCTCGACGCGGCGGACGACCCTGCTCGCGCTGCCGATCGCGATTCCGGCCCGTCGCCGTTCGGGGCGATCCGGAGTGCCGGGGGCGCGATCCTCGTCAGCGCGGCGGACAGCGAACCTGACGATCCGGCCTCGTGGACGGTCGCCACGCGCCGTCCCCCGACCGCCGCCGAGCGGCGGGATCTCGACCTCGCCTGGCGGCTCGTCCGTGGCGCACTGAGCAACGCGATCGTCGTCGTCAGGGACGGGCGGCTCATCGGCGTCGGCAGCGGTCAGACCTCGAGGCTCGACGCGGCGAGGATCGCGGTCGATAAGGCACGTACGTTCGCCGGGGCCGACGCGCTCGACGGCGCCGCGGCCGCGTCCGACGCGTTCTTTCCGTTCCCGGATGGCGCCCTGATCCTCCTCGATGCCGGCGTCGCGGCGATCGTCCAGCCCGGCGGCTCGGTCCGCGACAGCGAGGTGATCGCCGCCGTCGATGCGGTCGGCGCGACGATGCTGACCACCGGCGTCCGCCACTTCCGGCATTGACGGTTCTGGTCATCCGGCGCTCGGGCCGGATCGGCGGTCCGGCGTAGACTTGCAGGTCCCGATACAGCACCCCACGGAGGTGGACGATGACCGGACCGATGAACGGACCGCAGGACTCGAACGCTGGCGAGCCGCCCGCGGGAGCGCGCGACGACCGGCACGCTCGATGGATGGGCCAGCTCCAGTCGATGATCGACGACCTTGCGACGGCGGCGGCGCCGACGCTCCGCGAGATCGGTGCGAAGGCGGCCGAGCTCGCCGCGAAGGCGGGCGACGCGGCCGGGCCGATCGCCCAGCGGGCGGCCGTCGCCACCTCCGACGTCGGCCAGCGGCTCGCCGCGCGCGGTCGTGAGATCGCGACGGATCTCCGCCGACCCGGGGAGGCCGGTGAAGCGACCGCGGGACCGGACGCGTCGTCGGCGGCGCCGACCGAGGCGCCGACGCTCGCACCCGGCGACCCGGCAGACGGACCGGGGCCGACCTCGACCTGACGGACGAGGGCCCCGCGAGCGCGCGGGATCGGACCCGGGAGCGCAGGGCGCCCCTGCTACCATCGCTCTCCCATGTCCGCCGAACGCCGCCGCTTCTACGTCACCACGGCCATCGCCTACGCGAACAACCGGCCCGGTCTCCACACCCTGTACGAGGTGATCGGAGCGGACGTCGTCGCGCGCTGGCATCGGATGCTCGGTGACGACACGCGGTTCCTCACCGGGACGGACGAGCACTCGGTGAACATCGCCGAACAGGCGGCAGCGGAGGGCCGGAGCCCCCGGGCCTTCGTCGACGAGAAGGTCGCCCAGTTCGAGACGGCAGAGGCCGCCCTCTCGATCGCCGCGGACCGGTTCATCCGGACGACCGATCCGGACCACGTCCGCGCGGCCCAGGAGATGGTCCGCCGGGCGCACGCGAACGGCGACGTCTACCTCGGCACCTACGAGGGCTGGTACTGCCCGAACGAGGGATTCCGGAACGCGAGTGACGTCCAGGAGACGGCCCGCGGGACGATCTGCCCGAACCATCCGGACGTTCCGCTCCAATGGCTGACGGAGCGGAACTGGTTCTTCCGGTTGTCCGCCTACCAGGAGCGCCTCGAACGTCACTACGCGGAGCACCCGGAGTTCGTCCAGCCCGCCTATCGGCGGAACGAGATGCTCGGCTTCATCCGTGGCGGGCTCGAGGACTTCTCGATCAGCCGGGCGGGCGCCGGCTGGGGGATCCCGTTCCCCATCGGGGAGGACGGGCAGACCGCCCAGCGCGAGGACGGGAGCTGGGACCTCGAGGCCGGCACGATCTACGTCTGGTACGACGCGCTCATCAACTACATCACCGGTGCCGGGTTCCCCGACGACCCGGCGTCGTTCGAACGATGGTGGCCGGCCGACCTGCAGATCATCGGAAAGGACATCGCTCGCTTCCACACGATCTTCTGGCCGGCGATGCTGTGGAGCGCGGGCCTTGAAGCTCCGCGCCGTGTCTGGGTCCACGGCTGGCTGCTCAGCGCCGATGGTGAGCGGATGAGCAAGAGCCGCGGCAACTTCCTCGATCCCGCCGCGGTCGTGGCGGCGTTCGGCGCGGACGGGGCGCGATACACCACGCTCCGCGAGGTGGCCTTCGATCGCGACACGGAGGTGTCGTGGGATTCGTTCGTCCGCCGCTACAACGCCGACCTTGCGAACGACTTCGGGAACCTCCTGAACCGGACGGTGAGCATGGTGAACCGCTATCTCGGCGGCGAGCGTCCGGCGCCGACCGGCGATGGCACGCTCGTGTCCGCCTGGGCGACCGCCGCCGGCGCGTACGCCGATCGGCTCGAGCGCTGCCTCCTCCACGAAGCGCTCGCGTCGCTCTGGGAGTTCGGCGGCGCGGCGAACCGGCTCGTCGATCTCGAGAAGCCCTGGGATCTCCACAAGGCGGCGAGCGCGGGCGACGCGGGGGCAAGCAGCCGGCTGCGGGGCGTGCTCGGCGACCTCGTCGAAGCCTGCCGCCTCATGGCCCTCGCCGCTGCGCCGTTCCTTCCGGCGACCGCTCCTCGGGCGCTCGCCCAGATCGGCTTCGACTACCCGTACGGCGCGGACGGGAATGGTGGGCCGGCGCTCGGCGACGAGCTTCGCTGGGGAGCCCATCTCGCCGTCGCCGGACGGGTCGGGACAGCGATGCCGCTCTTCCCGCGGCTCGATCCCGAGACCGCCGCCGGCTGAACGCTCCAGGCGACGGGGTCCGATCGTCCCGATGCGGCTCATCGACACGCACTGTCACGTCCAGGCGGACCGGTTCAGCGGCGACGTCGATCTCGTCGTCGGCGCCGCCCGCAGCGCCGGCGTGGAACGGATCCTCGTCCCCGGCTGGGATCTCGACTCGTCCGAGCGAGCGCTGGAGCTGGTCGAGCGCATTCCGTGGCTCGACGCGGCCGTGGGGATCCACCCGCACGAGGCATCGGCCGTCGCACCGGCAACCTGGGACCGGATCGTGGAACTGGCGGCCGATGCGCGGGTCGTGGCGATCGGCGAGACCGGCCTCGACTTCGATCGGGTCTTCAGCCCGATCGACGCCCAACGGTCGAACCTCCGCCGCAATCTCGCCCTCGCCCTGGCGACCGGCAAGCCGGCGATCCTCCATTGCCGGTCCGGAGCTGGTCGCCGCGATGCGCAGGACACGCTCGTCGCGGAGCTGGAGCGCGCGGGGTTCGCCGATCCGGCGACCATCGCCGCGTTCGCGGGTCGACCGCCGGCGATCGTCCACAGCTTCTCCGGCCCGCTCGACTATGCGGCGAGGATGCTCGAGCTCGGCTGTGCGGTGAGCTTCTCGGGCCTCGTCTTCCGGGCGGGCGAGGAGTCGAGCGCGGATGTGGTGCGACTCGTCCCGACCGATCGACTGCTCGTCGAGACGGACTCGCCGTTCCTGTCGCCGCCCGGGGCGCCGCGCCGGCGCAATGCTCCGGAGCATGTCGGCATCACCGCCGTCTGGGCCGCCGATCGACGCGGCGAGGACCCGGTGCCGTTCGGGGATCGACTCATCGACGCCTACGACGCGACGTTCCGGAGGCGTCCGCCGGTCAACTCGCGCCGCGCCGCCGTCCTGCCGAAGGGCGAGAGTTGACACCGGCCGAGCGCCTCGGCTAGCATGCTGGCACTCTCCCATGGAGAGTGCTAAACGGGCGATCGCCCACCTCCGATGGTCGACGGTGCGCCGGCGGCGGGGTCGGAGCGGCACCCCGGATGGCCTCGACACGCTCGGTGAACCGGGGCGTTCGACGGAGCACCACCGTCACGCCCCATCGTCCAGGACGGCGGATGCCGCCGTTCGAAGGAGGGATCGCACCTTGGCCACCGCCACCACGAAGAAGCTCCGACCACTCGGCGACCGCGTGGTCATCCAGCCGACGGCCCGCGAAGAGATGACGAAGAGCGGCATCGTCCTGCCGGACACCGCGAAGGAGAAGCCCCAGGAGGGCGTCGTCCTCGCCGTCGGCCCCGGCCGCATCCTCGACGACGGCAAGCGCGAGCAGATCGACGTGAAGAAGGGCGACAAGGTCCTCTACGCGAAGTACGCCGGGACCGAATTCAAGGTCGACGGCGAGGACCTCCTCATCGTCAGCCAGAAGGACATCCTCGCCATCGTCGAGGGCTGACCCTCGCGCACGGCGCTCACCCCAGAACCACCACGGAGGGATCCGAGAACCCCATGGCCAAGCAGCTCATCTTCGACGAGTCCGCTCGTCGTCAGCTCAAGACGGGCATCGACCGGCTCGCCGACGCGGTCCGCGTCACGATCGGCCCCAAGGGCCGCAACGTCGTCCTCGACAAGAAGTTCGGCTCGCCGACGATCACGAACGACGGCGTGACGATCGCTCGTGATATCGAGCTCGAGGATCCCTTCCAGAACATGGGCGCGCAGCTCCTCAAGGAAGTCGCGACCAAGACGGATGACGTCGCCGGCGACGGCACGACGACTGCGGTCGTCCTCGGCCAGGCGATGGTCGCCGAGGGCCTTCGGGTCGTCACGGCCGGGGCCAACCCGATGGTCGTCAAGCGCGGCATCGAGAAGGCGGTCGAGGCGATCGTCGCGGAGATCAAGAAGCAGTCCCGCCCGGTCGACAACCGCGAGCAGATCGCGGCGGTCGCCGCGATCAGCGCCGCCGATCCCGAGGTCGGCGAGATCATCGCCGAGGTGATGGACAAGGTCGGCAAGGACGGCGTCATCACCGTCGAGGAGGGCCAGAGCCTGGGCCTCGAGAAGGAATACACGGAGGGGATGCAGTTCGACCGAGGCTACATCTCGGCGTACTTCGTCACCAACGCCGATCGCATGGAGGCGGTCCTCGAGAACCCCAGGATCCTCATCACGGACAAGAAGATCTCGAGCGTCCAGGACATGCTCCCGGCCCTCGAGAAGGTCGTCCAGCAGGGCAAGCCGGTCGTCATCATCGCCGAGGACATCGACGGTGAGGCGCTCGCGACTCTCGTCGTCAACAAGCTCCGGGGGACCGTCCAGGTTCTCGCGGTCAAGGCCCCGGGCTTTGGCGACCGGCGCAAGGAGATGCTCCGCGACATCGCCATCCTCACCGGCGGCACGGTCATCAGCGAGGAGATCGGTCGCAAGCTCGACAGCGTCGGGCTCGAGGACTTCGGCGAGGCCCGTCGCGTCGTCGCCACGAAGGACGACACGACGATCGTCGACGGCGCCGGCGCACCGGACCAGATCAAGGCCCGGATGAGCCAGATCAAGGCGCAGATCGAGGACACGACCTCGGACTACGACAAGGAGAAGCTCCAGGAGCGCCTCGCCAAGCTGGCCGGTGGCGTCGCCGTCATCAAGGTCGGTGCCGCGACCGAGGTCGAGCTCAAGGAGAAGAAGCACCGCATCGAGGATGCCCTCTCGACGACCCGCGCGGCCGTCGAGGAAGGTCTCGTCGCCGGCGGCGGCACGACCCTCCTCCAGGCCATCCCGGCGCTCGACAAGCTCAAGCTGGAAGGAGACGAGCAGGTCGGCGTAGATATCGTCCGCAAGGCGCTCGAGGCGCCGGCCCGCCAGATCGCCGACAACGCCGGCGCGCGCGGCGAGGTCGTCGTGGAGCAGGTCCGCAAGGCCAAGATCGGCCACGGCTTCGACGCCCTCAAGGGCGAGTACGGCGACATGTTCAAGAAGGGCATCGTGGACGCCGCCAAGGTGACCCGCTCGGCGCTCCAGAACGCCGCCTCCATCGCCGCGATGGTCCTCACGACGGAGACGCTCATCACGGACATCCCGGAGAAGAAGGACGCGGCCGGCGGTGGCGGCGGTCACGGCCACGGCGGCGGGGACATGGACTTCTAGTCCGTCAGCGTCCGCCGGGGACCGCCCTCGACGGTCGCACGCTCAGGCGACAGATGAGAGCCGGGTCATCCATCCGTGGATGCCCCGGCTCTCGCGCTGCCAGCTCGCCAGCCGCGCCCGCTCGCTCCGGACGGCGGGGATTTCGGCGTCTGCTTGGAGACCACGCGAGAACGGCCAACCTGACCTCCGGTACGACCGGTACGTTGACAGGGGGTCCGTCTCGCGGTCAGGCTGAGCGGGCCGCCGGCCAGAACAGCCGGCGCGATGGAGGTATCAATCGTGCTTCGACGCCTCGCCGCCCTCGTGGCGGTCACCGCTCTCGTCCTCGCGGCGTGCACGTCCTCGGCTCCGGCGCTCACGGATCCCAAGGACATCCTCACCAAGTCGATCGCCGCGCTCCAGGGCATGAAGACCGCCCACCTGCACCTCGACGTGTCCGGATCGTTCACCGGCGATGTGACGGGGAGCGGGACGCCGACGTCGATCGATCTGTCCGGCACGAAAGCGGACGCGGACATCGACCTCGCGAACAAGGACCTCCACCTGTCGGTCTCGGTCCCGGCCCTCCTCGGCGTCTCTGCCGACGTCATCGTCATCGGCAACGACACCTACACGAAAGTGAGCCTGATCGGACCGAAGTACAAGAAATCGACGACGAGCGCGGCGCTCGCGTCGTTCGCTCCGCTCGACTCGGGTGGGGCGCTCCCGTCGGGCGTGCCCACCGATCCGCAGCAGATCCTCGCCGACGTCAAGGCTGCGCTCGACAAGCTCTCGACGCCGCCGGTGAAGAATCCCGACGAGCAGTGCGGTTCGCAGCAGTGCTACAAGGTGAGCCTGTCGATCGCGCCTGCCGACCTCGCCGCAGCCGGGATGCCGCTCGGGACGGGCGTGAGCGGAACGGCCGCGGTGGATGTCTGGGTCCAGAAGGCGGATCTCATCCCGGCAAAGATCGTCGCCTCGGTCAACGGTGGGAGCCAGGGCTCGCTGACCCTGACACTCGTCCTCTCGAACGTCAACGGCACCGTGACCATCACCGCACCCCCGGCGGACCAGATCGACACTTCGGGCTCCTGACCGGAGCGTCGAGGCTCGGAGGCTCACCCGCCGATACAATCGGCCGGTGAGCCCAGAGACGACCGGACAACCACCACCGCCGCCGGCCGCGCCGGACGCAACGGCAGACGCCGACGGCTTCGGCGACGGCCCCTGGGAGGACCTCGACCCGGCGTGGCGCGCACCGCAGGAGCCGGCGCGGTTTCGCGACGATGTGCCCCTCGGGGCGCCGACGACCGAGGGTGCCCCCCTCGATCCGATTGCGCGCGCCGCGGCGACGAGCGCCCTCGCGGAACGGATGGTCGCGAACCTCAACCCGGAGCAGGCCCGCGCCGTCACGACGACGGACGGTCCGCTCCTCATCCTCGCCGGCGCCGGGTCGGGGAAGACGCGGGTCCTCGCCCATCGCGTCGCCTACCTCGTCGGGGTCCACGGCGTCCGGCCATGGCAGATCCTCGCCGTCACCTTCACGAACCGGGCCGCGGGCGAGCTTCGCGAGCGGATCGTCGCGCTGCTCGGGGAGACGGTGGGGAAGGACGTCCAGGCCGGGACCTTCCACGCTCTCTGCGCCCGTGTCCTCCGGCGCGATGGGGCCGCGATCGGGATCCGCCGCGACTTCGTCGTCTACGACACAGAGGACCAGCAGGCGCTCATGAAACGGATCCTCGTCGAGGAGGGGATCGAGCCGAAGGGGCCGACCCGACCGGCGCCGATCCTCTCGCGGATCAGCCGGGCGAAGAACGAGATGGTCGACCCGAGCGAGATCGACGACACGATCCCGATCACCGGCGGGCGGATCGCCGTCGCCCGGCTCGCCGCCCGCTACGATGAGCGGCTGCGGGCCGCCGGCGGCCTCGACTTCGACGACCTCCTGCTCGCCGCGGTGCGGCTGTTCGAGGGCGCCCCGGAGGTCCTCGCTCACTATCAGGACCGCTGGCGCTACCTCCACGTGGACGAGTACCAGGATACGAACCGACCGCAGTACCTGTGGATCAAGGCACTCGCCGCGCGCAGTCGGAACCTGACGGTCGTGGGTGACGACGATCAGAGCATCTACGGCTGGCGTGGCGCCGACATCAGGAACATCCTCGACTTCGAGCGGGACTACCCCGACGCGACGGTCGTCAAGCTCGAACAGAACTACCGGAGCACCCAGCTCATCCTCGACGCGGCGCACGCCGTCGTCTCGCGGAACACGGCCCGCACGGACAAGAAGCTCTGGACCGCGAACGAGTCGGGACGGCCGATCCGTCGCTACGAGGCGTACGACGAGGACGACGAGGCGGAATGGATCGCCCGCCGGATCGAGGAGCTCGGCGGCGGCGGATCGATCCTCACCCGACGGGCCGAGCGCGACGACGCCGACCTTCGCCCGAAGGACATCGCCGTCATGTACCGCATGAACGCCCAGTCCCGAGCCATCGAGGAGGCGTTCCTGCGCTACGGGATCCGTTACCAGATCGTCGGCGGGACGCGCTTCTATCAGCGCCGCGAAGTCAAGGACGCCCTGGCGTACCTGCGCATCCTCCGTTCGGACACGGACGTCGTGAGCTTCGAGCGGATCATCAACGTGCCGGGCCGCTCCATCGGCGAGCGAACGCTCGAGGCGCTCCGGACCGCCGCCACGCGGGGCGGACTCTCGAGCTGGGGCGCGATCGAGGCGGCGATCGCGGGCGAGCACGGACTCGCCGACCTCGCCCCGCGGGCGCGGAACGCCATCACGGACTTCGCGATCCTCATCCGCCGCCTCCGGGCACGGATCGGCGTCCTGCCGCTGCCCGAGCTCCTCGACGACGTCCTCGAGGCGTCCGGCTACCGGGCGATGCTCGCCGACGGCTCCGAGGACGGGGAGGAACGATGGGCGAACCTCCTCGAGCTGCGGTCCGTGGCGACGCGCTACGACGACCTCACACCGGAGGACGCCCTCGATCGGCTCCTCGAGGAGACGGCACTCGTCGCCGACCAGGACAGCTACGAGGGCGAGGCGGACGCGGTGACCCTCATCACCCTCCATGCGGCGAAGGGACTCGAGTTCCCAGTCGTCTTCATCGCCGGACTCGAGGAAGGCGTCTTCCCGACGAGCCGCGCGATCGACGCGGAGCGGGAGATGCCGCCGCGCCTGGGCCCGATGGAGGAGGAGCGGCGGCTCGCATATGTCGGGATCACGCGGGCGAAACGGCGACTGCATCTCACCCATGCGTCGCGTCGCATGTTCCGCGGGATGGGTCAGCTCTCGATCCCGTCGCGGTTCCTCGTCGAGATCCCGGCCGAGCTCATGGAGGGTCCGCTCCTCGTCGACGCGGGTGGTTCGGCCGGACCGCTCGACCTCGATCTCGTCTTCGGTCGGCGGGGCGGCCGACTGGTCGGCGGTCAACGGCCCGGCGGTGGACGAGCGAGCGGCGCGGCCAGGCCCGGGGGTGCCGCGTTCCGCGAAGGGAGCGGCCGTCCGGGTGCGCCGATCGACGGCGCGTTCCAGCCGACTCGGGACCTTGCCGCGCGACGGGCCGCGTTCGCTGCCGGGGCGCCGTCGGGAAGCCTCCGCCCTCCGACCGGTGGCCAGGGCGGCCGGAGGATCGGCGCCTGGGACGACGAGCCGTCGGCGGACGACGCCCGGGCTGCGGAGCTCGCCCACGCGGACGAGCTCCCGATCCGGCGGGTCGATGCACCCGAGCGTCCGCCCGTCCGACCCGCGCGACCGGCGGTTCCGGGTGAACGACGGTTCCGGGACGGCGACCGGGTGCGCCATCCACGATTCGGCGACGGGATCGTCGTCACCTCGAAGCTCACCCGGGCCGACGAGGAGGTGACGGTCGCCTTCGGCGATCCCGGCGTCGGGCGCAAGACCATGCTCGCGAGCCTCGCGAGCATCGATCTCGTCGGATAGTCAGGCCGTGTCCGCCCGACCGATCCTCGACGACGTCGTCGCGGTCGCCGATTTCGAGTCGATCGCCCGTTCCCTCATGGCTCGGGCGGCATTCGACTACATCGCCGGCGGCGCTGGCGATGAGCTCACGCTGGCCGAGAACCTCGCCTCCTGGCGCCGTCGGATCCTCCGCCCGCGGGTCCTCGTCGACGTGCGCGCCCTCGACACCACGACGACGTTCCTCGGCGATACGGCCGCCCTCCCGCTCGCCATCGCCCCGATCGCGGCCCACGGCCTCGCGCATCCGGACGCCGAACTCGCCACCGCACGGGCCGCCGCCGCGGCCGGCATCCTGTTCGTCCTCTCGACGATGGCGACTCGATCGATCGAGGAGGTCTCCCGGGCCGCTCCGACGGGCATCCGATGGTTCCAGCTCTACGTCCAGGGTGATCGTGCGTTCGCCCGAACACTCGTCGAACGGGCCGCCGCGGCCGGGTACCGGGCGATCGTCCTCACCGTCGACCTGCCGGTCCTCGGCTCTCGCGAGCGCGACCGCCGGAACGGATTCCGGCTCGACGTGCCGCTTGGGAACTTCCCGAACCGGGTGGCCCAGGTGACGAGCGGTGCGACAGCGACGGACGGCTACGGCGTCCTCGGTGGGCAGCGCCATGTCGGCCTCGTCTGGGAGGACGTGGCGGAGATCCGGTCGTGGACCGGGCTCCCGCTGGTCCTCAAGGGCATCCTCGAGCCGGAGGACGCGCTGCGGGCGGTCGAGAGCGGCGCCGACGCGATCGTCGTCTCGAACCACGGCGCCCGGCAGCTCGATCGGGTCGCGCCCGCACTCGACGTCCTCGAGGGGATCGTCGCCGCGGTCGGCGGTCGGATCGAGGTGTACGTGGATGGCGGGGTCCGGCGCGGATCGGATCTCGCGATCGCCCGCGCGCTCGGGGCGCGCGGCGTCCTCGTCGGCCGGCCCGTCCTGTGGGCCCTCGCCGCGGGTGGTGAGGCGGGCGTCGCGCGCCTCCTCGCGCTGTTCCGCGAGGAGTTCGAGACCACCCTGGCCCTGCTCGGTACACCGACGGTCGACGCCATCGCGCGTGATCGCGTCCGGTGAGCGGTCTGCCGGTCGATCCGGCGCTCGTCGAGGCGGCGGCCGCGCTGGACCAGCCGGCGGCACGGGCGCGCCATGCCGAGCTCGTGACGGCGATCCGGCAGGCAGACCGCCAGTACTACGAGGATGACGCGCCGGAGCTCGCGGATGCGGCATACGACGCCCTGTTCCGCGAGCTCGTCGCGCTCGAGGCAGCGCAGCCGGACCTTCGGACGGCCGACTCGCCGACGCAGCGGGTCGGCGGCAGTCCCGGAGCGAGCACGTTCGCGAAGGTCCGCCACGAGCGTCCGATGCTCTCGCTCGCCAACGCGTTCAGCCACGACGAGCTCCGGGCGTTCGATGTCCGCGTCCGGCGCGGCCTGGGCCTGGGCGCAGCCCCGGAGGCGGTGCCGGATCTGCGCTACGTCGCGGAGCTGAAGATCGACGGCCTCGCGATCAGCATCCGCTTCGATGACGGCCGGTTCGTCCGCGGTGCGACGCGCGGCGATGGCACGACCGGCGAAGACGTCACGGCGAACCTTCGGACGATCGCGGTGATTCCGGCCAGCCTCCGCGAACCGGTCTCGCTCGAGGCACGGGGCGAGGTGTACATGCCGAAGGCCGAGTTCGCCCGCATCAATGCGGAGCGCGATGAGGCCGAACTCCCGCTCTACGCGAACCCCCGCAACAGCGGGGCGGGATCGCTCCGCCAGCAGGACCCGGCGGTCACCGCGGCGCGCCGCCTCTCGGCCTGGTTCTATCAGCTCGTCGAAGATCTGCCAGCGACGGCTTTGCCCTCGACCGGCGGTGCCACGAACGAGCCGATCGCGAGCCAGTCCGCCGCGCTCGCCCGGCTCGTCGCGCTCGGCCTGCCCGTCGATCCGGCGTATGTCGCCGACCTCGACATGGAGGGCGTCATCTCCTACACGGAACGCTGGCGCGAGGCGCGACACGCGCTGCCGTACGAGACGGACGGCGTCGTCGTCAAGGTGGACCGGTACGACCAGCAGGCCCGCCTCGGCATGGTGAGCCGGGCGCCCCGCTGGGCGATCGCCTTCAAGTTCCCGCCGGAGCGGGTGACCACCGTCGTGGAGGACATCGTGCCGTACGTCGGGCGGACCGGGACGCTCACCCCGGTCGCGCACCTCCGGCCGGTCGTCGTCGCCGGCTCAACCGTCGCGCGGGCGACCCTCCACAACTTCGACGAGGTTCGCCGCAAGGACATCCGGATCGGGGACACGGTCGTCCTCCAGAAGGCCGGTGACGTCATCCCGGAGGTGGTCGGCCCGGTCGTCGAGCGGCGGACCGGAGCCGAGCGGATCTTCGAGCTCCCGGAGTCCTGTCCGGTGTGTGCGACACCGGTCGTCCGCGATACCGGGGCCGTCCGGACGTACTGCCCGAATCCCGTCTGTCCGGCGCGCGTCGCCCAGGAGTTCGCTCATTTCGCCGGTCGCGGCGGGATGGACATCGACGGGGCCGGGTGGGCCGTGCTCGAGCAGCTCCTCCAGCGCGGCATGGTCCGGACGCGGGGCGACTTCTACCGGCTCACGGTCGAGGACATCGAGACGCTCGAGCGGTTCGCCCGGAAGAGCGCGGAGAACCTCGTCGCGGCGATCGAACGCTCGCGCCGGCGGCCGCTCGCCCGCATCCTCAACGCACTCGGGATCCCCGGCGTCGGCGAGCAGACGGCGATCGATCTCTCGGACTGGCTCGTGGCACGGCTGCCGCCGGCCGCGGACGAGCCGATGGGTGGCCCTGGTGGCTGGACGGCGCGCGTCGCCGCCGAGCTCCGTCGGCGGGCGAACGAGGAGCCGTCCGCGTTCGAGGAGGTTCCGGGTGTCGGCGCGGTCGTCGCCGATGGGATCGCCCGGTACCTCGCCGATCCGGTGTCGGCGGGCGTGCTCGGCGAGCTCGTCGCGGCGGGTGTCGAGGCGGAGCGTCCCTCCGATCCCGTCGTCCGCGCCGGCGTGCCGTCGAGCGCGCCCCTCGCCGGGCGAACGGTCGTCGTGACGGGCTCGCTCGCGGGATTCGATCGCGCCGCGGCGGAGGCGGCGGTCCGCGCGGCCGGCGGTCGCCCCAGCGGGTCGGTCTCGAGGAAGACGGACTACGTGGTGGCCGGCGAGAACGCGGGATCGAAGCTCGCGCGAGCGGAGGAGCTCGGCGTCACGATCCTCGACGAGGCGGCGTTCGTCCGGCTGCTCGGCGAGCCCGGACCCTCGCCGTCACCCGTCAGCGACGACGGTGATATCGCTCCATGAGCTCGCTCACGGCGGCCCGCGCCGCCGCCCATTCCGGCTGATCGCCGAGGATCTCGCCGGACGCGCCCCAGCGTCGAAGCTGGGTCATCGCGGTCACGATCGCATCGTGCTCGAGCATCCGCCGCCGACCACCGTCGACGATCCCGGTCACGAGGTAGCGGCGAACGGCATCGAAGCTGGCCGTCCATCGACCGACGCGGATCCGATCACCCTGGCGGAGGCCCTCGAGCCATTCGTCGTCGCCGACCGGATGGCGGTCGTGCTCGGCGAGGTGACCCTGGAGATCCATCCGCAGGCCGACCCGATCGAGGCTCGCGAGCCGACCGTCGTCGTCTACCGTCCGGTAGCAGATGTGGCAGGACGGCAGCTCGACGTCGGCGCGCGGAGGGTCACCATACGGCGTGCCGCAGCGGCGGCAGAAGGTCGCCGCCGCGGACACGGCTGGCGTCCCGCATTGAAGACAGGCGGTCGCGATCATCGGGCGGGTCGTCTCCAACGATGGGGATGCGCTCGGGGCACGGTGAGGATGGCCGCCCCGGTGCGCTCGGGACATCACCCGATCTGGTCATCGGTGCGAGACCATCGGGTCATCGTCGGCACGACGTCCGGTATCATCGGGGCCATGGCACTCACCAGGGCGGACGTCGTCCATGTCGCCCACCTCGCCCGTCTCGGCCTGGAGGAGGATGAGCTCGCCCGTCTCGAGGGCCAGCTGAACCACATCCTCGACCAGTACGCGAAGCTCGCCGAGCTCGACACGGACGACATCGCACCGACGGCGCAGACGATCGAGCTCGAGAGCATCCTCCGCGACGACGTCGCGCGACCGTCCCTCGACGCCCCGACGGCGCTCGCGAACGCGCCCCGCCGCGACGGCGACTTCATCGTCGTGCCGGCGATCATCGGCGAGTGACCGATCCCGGGCGGATGGACGGGAACGACGATCCAACGCGCCTCCACGCCCACGAGATGACGGCGCTGCTGCGGGCCGGAGCGTTCCGCGCCCGCGAGATCGCCGAGGCGCACCTGGCCAATGCCGAGCGACAGAATCACGCCCTCAACGCCTGGCTATCCATCGACCGGGAGCGGGCGCTCGGCGAGGCGGATGCGGCGGACGTCCGCCTCGATGCCGCGCGACGCAGCGGTCCGGACGCCGTGGCCGCGTTGCCGCCGCTCCTCGGGGTCCCCGTCGCGCTCAAGGACCTTGTCTCGCTGAAGGGCGGTCAGGCGACGGCGGGGTCGCGGATCCTCGAGGGCTATCGCGCCCCGTATGACGCGCACATCACGGAGCGGCTTCGGGAGGCCGGAGCGGTCGTCCTCGGCAAGACGAACATGGACGAGTTCGCGATGGGATCCTCGAACGAGCACAGCGCGTTCGGGCCGGTGAGCAATCCGTGGCGCCTCGACGCCGTGCCCGGCGGCAGCAGCGGTGGTTCGGCGGTCACCGTCGCCGCGTATCACGCCCCGCTCGCGATCGGGACGGACACGGGCGGTTCGATCCGCCAGCCGGCGGCGTTGACCGGGATCGTCGGGATGAAGCCGACGTACGGCCGGGTCTCGCGCTACGGCATCATCGCCTTCGCGAGCTCGCTCGACCAGATCGGGCCGTTCGCCCGCGACGCCCGCGACGCGGCGATGCTCCTCCACGCCGTCGCCGGCCGGGACGAGCGCGACGCCACCTCGGCGCCCGTTCCCGTCCCGGACGACCTGCTGCACCTGCCGGCCTCGGACGACGAGGCGGCGGCGACCCTCCGCGGCAGGAGGTTCGGCCTGCCCCGCGAGTACTTCGTGGCCGGGATGGAGCCCGGCTCCGAGCGGCGGATCCGCGAGGCGGTGGCGGCGCTCGAGGCCGCCGGGGCGACGATCGAGGACGTGAGCCTGCCGCACACGGACTACGGCCTCGCGACGTACTACATCGTGGCGCCGGCCGAGGCGTCCGCCAATCTCGCCCGCTATGACGGGATCCGCTACGGGTTCTCCCGCCGAGGCGGCGACGTCCTCGCCGACTACGTCGCAACCCGGGGGGCCGGCTTCGGCGCGGAGGTCAAGCGGCGAATCATGCTCGGGACGTATGCCCTTTCGGCGGGCTACTACGACGCCTTCTACCTCAAGGCCCAGAAGGTCCGGACCCTCATCAAGCGCGACTTCGATCTCGCCTTCGCGTCCGGCATCGACGCCCTGGTGGCGCCCACGTCGCCGACTCCGGCGTTCCGCTTCGGGGCGAAGCTCGCCGACCCCGTGGCGATGTACCTGTCCGACGCCTGCACCCTGCCGGTGAACATGGCGGGGCTGCCCGGTGTCTCCATCCCGTGCGGCCTTTCGGACGGCCTGCCGGTCGGGCTCCAGCTCATCGGCCCGGCCTGGTCCGAGCTCGACCTGCTCCGCATCGTGCGTGGGTACGAGGCCGTCACCGCGGACGCCACGTGGCGCTCGCTCGAGCCGGCCGAACTCGCCCTCGCGGACGACCCGTCCGGCCCCACGCCGGCCGAGCGAGCCGCCGCGGCCCGAGTCGGGACCGCCCGATGACGAGCCCGGTCCGGACGACCGCGCTCCCGACGAGCCCGCCAGCGAACCGCCCGCCACTCGCTGAGCGCGCCCTCGCCGACCGCGTCCGCTCCGTGCCGCCGTCCGGGATCCGGCGCTTCTTCGACATCCTCGCCACGATGGACGACGTCATCAGCCTCGGCGTGGGCGAGCCGGACTTCGACACGCCGGAGCACATCGTGCAGGCCGGGATCGACAGTCTCCGCCGCGGCCGGACCCACTACACGAGCAACTACGGGACGTTCGAACTCCGTCGGGCACTCGCCGATCACCTCGATCGCCGCTACGGCGTCCGCTACGACCCGGCGACCGAGATCCTCATCACCGTCGGTGCGTCGGAGGCCGTCGACCTCGCCCTGCGGGCAACCTGCGACCCGGGCGACGAGGTCATCCTCCACGAGCCCTCCTACGTCGCGTACGTCCCGGCGATCACCTTCGCCGGCGGCGTCGTGCGGTCCGTCGCCACCCGCCTCGAGGACGACTTCGCCCTCGATCCGGCAGCGGTCGAGGCGGCGATCACGCCGCGGACGAAGGCGCTCTTCCTCGGCTACCCGTGCAATCCGACGGGGGCGGTCCTGCCGGAGGCGGCCCAGGACGCGCTCGCCGCGATCACCGTCCGCCACGACCTGCTCGTCTACTCGGACGAGATCTACGACCGGCTTGCCTACGGGACGTATCGTCACCGGGCGATGAGCGCCCTGCCGGGGATGCGCGAGCGGACGATTCTCATGGGTGGCTTCAGCAAGGCGTACGCGATGACCGGCTGGCGGGTCGGCTGGCTCTGCGCCCCGGCACGGATCCTCGAGGGGATCGTCAAGGTCCACCAGTACGCCATCATGTCGGCCCCGACGACCGCCCAGGACGCGGCGCTCCGGGCGCTCACCGACGGGGAGCGCGACGTCGAGGCGATGCTCGCCGAATACGACCGTCGTCGGCGGCTCGTCGTGGACGGCTTCAATGCGATCGGGCTTCGGACGTTCGAGCCCCGCGGCGCGTTCTATGCCTTCCCCGAGGTCGCCTCGACCGGCCTCGACGGAGACGCGTTCGCCGAGCGGCTCCTCGCCGAGGAGCATGTCGCGGTCGTCCCGGGGAGTGCCTTCGGCCCGTCCGGCGTCGGCCATGTCCGGGCCTGCTACGCGACGTCGTACGAGCAGCTCGAGGAGGCCCTCCGACGGATCGGCGGCTTCGTCGAACGGCAGCGCGGGAACGCTCGATGACCGGCGCCCAGAGCGCACCGCCGGCTGCGCCCTCCGCTGGCGCCCGCTGGGAGGCGGTCATCGGCATCGAGGTCCACTGCCAGCTCCGGACCGCGAGCAAGATGTTCTGCGCGTGCTCGAGTGCGTACGACGGGGCACCGCCGAACACCCACACGTGCCCGGTCTGCCTCGGCCTGCCGGGAGCGCTCCCGACGATCAATCGGCAGGCCGTCGCGCACGTCCTCACGACCGGGCTCGCGATCGGGGCGACGACGCCGCCGGCGACGCGCTGGGACCGCAAGAACTACTTCTACCCGGACCTCCCCAAGGGCTACCAGATCAGCCAGTTCGACCTCCCGCTCGCCGCCGCCGGCCGGCTGGCGATCGAGACGTCCGGCGGACCGATCGTGGTCGGCATCCAGCGGGCTCACCTCGAGGAGGACACGGCGAAGCTCGTCCATGCGACGACCGCGACCGGCGAGCGGGTGAGCCTCGTCGACTTCAACCGATCCGGCGTGCCCCTCATGGAGATCGTCACCGAGCCGGACATCCGGACCGCCGAGCAGGCGCGCCGGTATGCGGAGGAACTGCAGCTGCTCCTCCGGGCGATCGGCGTGTCCGACGCGGACATGGAACGCGGCCAGATGCGGGTCGAGGCGAACGTCTCGCTCCGGCCCGTCGGCAGCGAGCCATTCGGGACCCGGACCGAGGTGAAGAACATGAACTCGTTCCGGGCGGTCGAGCGCGCCATCGCCCACGAGATCGAGCGGCAGGCGGGCGCCCTCGACGCGGGTGAGGTCCTTGCCCAGGAGACGCGTGGCTGGGACGATGGTCGCGGTGTGACGTACGTCATGCGCTCGAAGGAGGACTCGCACGACTACCGCTACTTCCCCGAGCCGGACCTGCCGCCACTGCGGGTCGATCCGGCCTGGCTCGACTCCCTCCGCGCCGCCCTTCCGGAACTGCCGGCCGCTCGCCGCCGGCGCTACGTGGAGACGCTTGGTCTCTCGTCGTACGACGCGGCCGTGATCGTCGCCGATCCGCGAGCGGTGGCGCTGTTCGACGTGCTCGTCACGGCGGAGGTCCCGGCCAAGCAGGCCGCGAACTGGGTCAGCGGCGAATACCTCCGGCTCGCCCGGAAGTACTCCACCGACCAGGACGCCGTCTTCCTCGATCCGGTCAACCTCGGCGCCGAACTGGCGGGCCTCATCAAGCTCCAGATCGCAGAACAGATCACGCTGCAGAACGCAAAGGAGGTCTTTGGGACGCATCTCGCCAGCGGGCAGGCCATGGCGGTGATCGTGGGGGCGCGGGGTCTCCGCCGGATCTCGGACGACGACACCCTGCGATCTCTGGTCGCAGCGGTCCTCGCGGCGAACCCGAAGGCCGTCACCGACCATCGCGCCGGGCGCCCGACGGTCGGGTTCCTCGTCGGGAAGGTGATGAAGGAAACCGGCGGCCAGGCCCACGCCGAACGCGTCCGCGCCCTCCTGATCGAGGAGCTGGAGCGGATCGCCGGATGAGCGCATTGGGTCTGGTGCTCCTCATCGCCGGAGTCGTCCTCATCGTCGTCGGCGTCGGTCAGGCACGGGGCCCGTGGTCGCGGTACCGCGCGCTCAAGTCGCAGGACGAGAACGTCGCCCGCTACGAGGCGTGGCGCGGCGGCGTTCGCGACGACGGGCGGACCGGAGCATCCGTCGCGATGGAGATCCTCCTCCGGCAGGCACGCCTCGGCGGGCTCGTGTTCGTCGCCGGCGTCGGCGCCGTCGTGGTCGGCCTGCTCTTCCGCTGAACCGTCCGTCACGCTCCCCGGATGCGGCGATGCTCGATCGCCGTGCAGCGGTTCATGACGACCGCGAGCCCACCCTCGGCAGCGATCCGCGCCGCATCCCAGTCGACGACACCGAGCTGGAGCCACAGGCAGCGGGCGCCGATGGCGACCGCCTCCTCGGCGTGCGGCACGCACAGCTCCGAGCGTCGGAAGACGTCGATGATGTCGAACCCGCCGGTCGCGGCCGCCGCATCGCGGACCGACGCGAACGCGGTGCGGCCGAGGATCTGCCCCGCGTTCGGATTGACCGGGACGCAGTCGAACCCGGACTCGATGAGATAGCGGAGGACGCCGTGCGAGGGGCGGCTCGGATCGGCGGACGCGCCGACGACGGCGATCCGCCGGGTCGAGCGGAGGAGCTCGGCGATCGCCCGCTCGTCGAGGACCGGCACCGGCCCCCGTCCTTCCTCGAGGTCGAGCATCGCGCGGGCGCGCGCCCGCTCCTCGGCGGTCATCGTGGGGCTCGGCGCGGACCCCGATCCGGGTCCGGTGGGTGGTTCAGGACGCCGCCTCGCGCTCGTACGGCTGGCCGTCCGCTGCCGGCGGGATGCTCCGCCCGATGAGTCCGGCGAGGACGATGATCGTGATGATGTACGGCAGCGCGTCGTACAGCTGCGGCGGGAGGGCGGACATGAGGTCGCCGAGCTGGCCGCTCGGCGGCGAGATCGTGATCGACTGCCCGACCGATTCGAAGGTCGAGAAGAGGAGCGCCGCGCCGAGGGCGCCGAGCGGGGTCCAGCGTCCCACGATCATCGCGGCGAGGGCGATGAAGCCGCGGCCTGCGGTCATCCCGGCCTGGAACGAATTCGTCGCCTCCATGCTGAGGTACGCCCCGCCGAGGCCGGCGAAGACGCCGCCGATGAGCACGTTCCGATAGCGGACCCGGACGACGTCGATGCCGACCGTTTCGGCTGCCTTCGGGTGTTCCCCGACGGCCCGCGTCCGGAGTCCCCAGCGCGACCGGTAGAGCATGACCTGGACGACGATGACGAAGACGAGCAGGGACATCGCGATCGGGCCCTGGTTGAGGAACATCTCGAGGATCCAGCCGATCACCGGGATGTTCGCGACGCTCGCCGGCGGGATGAACGGGACGAAGCTCCCGGCGCTCGTCGGCGAGCTCTGGGAGATGAGCGTGTTGAGGTACCCGGTCACGCCGAACGCCGCGATGTTGATGATCGTGCCGCTGATGATCTGGTCCGCCCGGACGGTGATCGAGAGCCAGGCGTGGACGAGCGAGATGAGGACGGCGACGAGGATCGCGGCGGCGAGGGCGATGAGCAGCGGTGCGGTCACGCCGAAGAAGTCGCTCGGGGAGCCGCCGATGACGGGTGCGATGGCGACCCCGACGATCCAGCCGGTGAACGCGCTCGCGAGCATGATCCCCTCGATGCCGATGTTGACGACGCCGGACCGCTCGCACATGACGCCGCAGAGGGCGCCGAAGGCGAGCGGGGCCGCCGAACCGAGGATGATCGGCGCAAGGGGCGGGAGCTGGGCGACGAAGTAGCCGCCGAGCTGGAAGACGAGGCCGAGGGCCGGGATGGCGTAGAGCGCGGTGATGAGGCCGTCCATCAGCGGACCGCCTCGCCGCCGTAGGTCCGGGCGATCGTGTCCGAGCTGCCGAGTCCGGATCGGACCCCGCGGAGTCGGAAGAGCCGGCGCAGGACCGGGCTCGCGACGAGGAACAGGAGAATCGTCGCCTGGAGGACGTCGACGAGCTCGACGGGGATGCCGGCCTCGATCTGCATGAGTCCGGCGCCGGAACGCATCGCCCCGAAGAGGAGGGCGGCGAAGAAGATCCCGAACGGATCCGAGCGGGCGAGCAGGGCCACCGCGATCGAGTCGAAACCGACCGTCGTGCCGAAGCTCGACGTCATCTGGTGGGTGACGCCGAGGATGACACTCCCGCCGGCCAGCCCGGCGAGAGCGCCGCACATCGTCATCGTCGCCACGACGATGATCCGCGGCCGCATCCCCGCGTACCGGGCGGCGTCCGGGTTCGCGCCGACAGCCCGGATCTCGAAGCCGCGGGTCGTCCGGTAGAGGAGCCACCAGATGAGGAAGATGGCGAGGATCGCGAGGACGATTCCGAGGTGCCCGTCGCGGCCGAGGATGATCGGGAACGCCGCGTTCCCGACGTCGTACGTCACCGGCGACGGGGAGTTCGGGACCTTGAGCGGCCCGCTGACGAGGGCCGCGAGGACGTCCGCGGCGATGTAGTTGAGCATGATCGTCGTGACGACCTCGTGGGCGCCGGAGAGCGCCTTGAGGATTCCGGGGATGAACCCGGTGAGTGCGCCGGCAAGGATCCCGGCGAGGACGGCGATCGGGATCGCCACGATCGGCGGCGCGTCCGCCACCGCGACTCCTGCCGCGACCGTGCCGAGGGCGCCCATGAGGAACTGGCCCTGCGCCCCGATGTTGAAGAGCCCGGCCTTGAACCCGATCGCGACGGACAGCCCGCCGAGAATGAGCGGCGCGGCCTGAACGAGCGTGTCGACGACGGCGTCGAAGCTGCCGAACGCGCCGACGGCCAGGGCCTGGTAGGCGACGAGCGGCTTCGCGAGGTCGAAGGTCTGTTTCGGGACGATGATCTCGGAGACGAGGATGATGACCGCGCCCACGACGAGCGCGAGGAGGATCGAGACGAACGGCAGGGCGGCGATCGCCCAGACGCGGCCCGCAACCATGCGAAGGTCATGGCTGATCGGTCTGCGGGTGGGCGCGCTCATGCGACCGTCCCCATGGTGTCGCCGGCCGCTCCGCCCGTCACCCGATCAGCACCCCCCGTCGCCATGAGCAGTCCCACCTCGTTCTTGTCGGCCGTTCGGCCGTCCAGGGTCGCGACGATCCGGCCGCGATACATGACCCCGATCCGGTCGGACAGCTCGAGGATCTCGTCGAGCTCGGCGGAGACGAGGAGGATGGCGGTGCCGGCGTCCCGTTTCGCGATGGCCTGGCGATGGATGAACTCGATGCTCCCGACGTCGAGCCCGCGAGTCGGCTGGTCGAGGACGAGGAGCCGGAGGTCGCGACCGAGCTCGCGGGCGACGACGACCTTCTGCTGGTTCCCGCCGGAGAGCGTGCCGGCGGTGACGTCCGCCGACGGCGTCCGGATGTCGAAGTCGCGGATGCTCGCGACGGCCGCGGCGTGGATCGCCGCGTCGTCCCGCCTGAGGCCGTGGGCGAAGGGTGGCCGATGGTACGACGTGAGGACGAGGTTGTCGGCGATCGAGAACGAGGTGACGAGCCCGAACCGGTGGCGGTCGGCCGGGACGTAGGCGACGCCCGCCTCGTTCATCCTTCGGGGCGACCGTCCCGTCATGTCCGTGCCGCCGAGCGTGACCGTGCCGGCACTCGCGCGACGGAGTCCGATGAGCGCCTCGACGAGCTCATCCTGGCCGTTCCCGGCGACCCCGGCGATGCCGAGGATCTCGCCAGCCCGGACCTCCAGATCGATGCCCCGGACGGCTGCCTGTCCGCGCTCGTCGCGGACATGGAGGCCGGCGACGCGGAGGACGACCTCCGCGGGGCGTGAGATCCCACGCTCCACGGTGAGCTGCACCTCGCGGCCGACCATGAGCTCGGCGAGCTCGTCCTCGTCCGTGTCCGCCGGCCGCCGTTCGCCGACCACCCGCCCACGTCGGATGACGGTGATCCGGTCGGCGATCTCGAGCACCTCGTACAGCTTGTGCGAGATGAAGACGATGCTGTGGCCCTCGGCGGAGAGGCGCCGCAGGACGGCGAAGATCTCCTCCGTCTCCTGGGGGGTGAGGACGGCCGTCGGCTCGTCAAGGACGAGGATCCGGGCGTTGCGGTAGAGCGCCTTGAGGATCTCGACCCGCTGCTGCCCGCCGACGGAGAGCGAGCCGACGCGGGCGTCCGGGTCGATGTCGAAGCCGAACCGTCGGCCGAGCTCCACGATCCGCCGTCGGGCGTCCGCCCGGTCGAGAAAGATGGGGTTGGCCATCGATTCCTGGCCGAGCATGATGTTCTCGGTGACCGTGAGGACCGGCACGAGCATGAAGTGCTGGTGGACCATGTTGATGCCGCGGGCGATCGCGTCCGTGGGATCGGCGATGCGGACCGGGACGCCGTCGAGGAGGATCTCGCCCTCATCCGGACGGGCGAGCCCGTAGAGGATGTTCATGAGCGTCGTCTTGCCCGCCCCGTTCTCACCGAGGAGGGCATGGATCTCGCCGGGCCGCAGCTCGAGCGAGATGCCGTCGTTCGCGACGACGCCCGGATAGCGCTTGGTGATGCCCCGCATCTCGAGGGCGGGGGCGAGGATCGCGGGATCCGGTGCTGTCATGCCGCCCTCATTCCGGGCCGCGGGAGGAAATGAGTGAGCGGGCCGCGTTGCGGCCCGCTCACTCTCGGGTTCAGCGGAGGTCGACGGTCACTTCGGCGGAGCGCCGCAGTTCGTCGGGCAGGTGGTCAGGGTGCCGGCGGCCATCGCGGCCAGGGCGGCCGTGATCTTGTCGGTGACGCTGGCCGGGATGAGGCTCGCCTTGTCGTGGAAGGGCGACACACCGATGCCGTTGTTCGCGGCGTTGAACACGTTGTCGCCGGCCTTCGCGGTCCCGCCGGCGATCGCCTTGATGGCGGTCTCGACGGCGGTCGAGAGGTGCTTCTCGGCGCTCGTGATGATGCACTTGTCGGCGTTCGGATACGACAGCCACTGGTCGACGTCGACGCCGATCCCGTAGATGCCGGCCTGGCAGGCGGCGTCGAGGACGCCGTTGCCGGTCTTGCCGGCGACCTGGAAGAGGACGTCGATCTTGTTGCCGTTCTGCTTGAGGAACTGGTTGGCGAACGACTTGCCGGTCACCGGGTCGTTGAACGCGGCGTTCGAGAAATCGTGGGTGACGTAGGCGGTCTTGACCTGGATGTTCGCGTTGACCGACTGGGCCCCGAGCGTGTAGCCCTGGATGTACCGGACGCACGGCGCGCAGAGCGTCGTGCCGCCGATCGCGCCGATGACCCCGGTCTTGCTCACCGAGGCGGCGACGATCCCGGCGAGGTAGCCCGCCTGGTCCTCCTGGAACTGCAGCGAGATGTAGTTCGGCAGGAGCTGCGCGGCGTTGCCCTTGCAGGCGAACGTCGAGTCGAGGTTCCCGGACGGGTCGACGCAGATCGGCGACTGGTCGACGCCGACGAACCAGATGTTCGGGTTCGCCTTGGCGGCCTTGGTCGTCGGCCCGGCGAGGTTGAACCCGACCGTGACGATGATGTTGTACTGCTGGTCGATGAATTTCTGGATGTCGCCGGCGTACTGCGAGGCGTCTTTCGGGACGATCGCCGGCGGCGACTCGGCACCGATGTCCGCGGCACCCTTCTCGGCGCCCTCGAACGAGAACTGGTTGAAGTTCTTGTCGTCGAGGGTCCCGATGTCCGTGACCACGCCGACCTTCCACTTGCTTGCTGCAGTGGACGCTGACGGGGCGCTGGATGCGGGAGCCGACGCCGATGCGGGGGCCGACGCTGCGGCTGTGGGTGCTGCCGACGCCGGCGCGCTCGGCGTCGGTGTCGCGGCCGAACTGCAGGCCGAGACCACGAGGGCCAGCCCCGTGAACAGGGTGAGGCCCATGGAACGGGTGCGCATGCTTCCTCCTCCAACACGTCGCGTGTCGGGCGTCCCCTCGGGCTGCTGCCCACGGATCGCGCCGGCTCGACGATCGACCGTCCGGCTCGGACGGCCACTGCCGCGCATCCTAGCGGCGGCCTTCCCGCCCGGCAACCCGGAACGGCAGCCTCGATGCGTGGGCAGTCTAGTCCGGCCTGCGTCCGGTCGCACGGCGCCTGCCCGTGCGCATACTGCGGCGATGCGACCACCCAGACTCCGCTACGTCGCGCTCGGCGACTCGTACACCATCGGGACCTCCGTGGCGGTTGTGGATCGCTGGCCGGATCGGCTCGTGGCGGCCCTCGCGGATGCGGGCGTTGACGGTGCGAGCGCCCTCGACCTCGTCGCGAATCTCGCCGTCAACGCCTCCACGAGCGCCGACGTCGTGGCCCGCGAGCTGCCGCGGTTCGAGCAGTCGCGGCCGGGCTTCGCCAGCCTCCTCGTCGGCGTCAACGATGTCGTCCGCGGGGTGCCCGCCGGCGAGTACGACCGGAACGTCCGGCTCATCCTCGATGGTCTCCTCGCGCGCCTTCCCCCCACGAGGATCGTCGTCGTCACGACGCCGGATTACACGGTGACGCCGGCCGGGGCTGACTTCGGCGAACCGGCCGGCCGGCGGGCGGGGATCGAGATGGTCAACGCGATCATCCGCGAGGCGGCCGCGGAGCGCGGGATCGCCGCGGTCGACGTCGTGGACCTGTCGAGGCGCGCCGCCGCGGAGCCGGCACTCGTCGCCGCGGACGGCCTCCATCCATCGGGGGAGCAGTACGCGACCTGGGTCGATCGGATCGCTCCGGTCGTGCGGCGGCTCCTCGCCGAGCGCGCTGACTCCGCGGTTTCGCCGTCAGACGGCTGACCCGGCTGGCAAGCAAGGTCGTCGCGTCGGATCTCGACGCCCTGCGCGACCTCAGCCGCGTGCCGCCAGCTCCCGACCCACCGCAAGCACCTCATCGACCAGGGCGTCAGCGTCGGCGAGGGTGGTGCGCGGGTTGATGAAGCACGGTCGGATCGCCAACCGACCATCCACTCGAGTGCTCGAGGTCACCGCCCGTCCGCGTGCACGGATGCCGTGCAGCACGTCCTCGTTCAGCGCATCGAGGCTCGCCTCGTCGGTCCAGGCCGCCGGTCGGAAGCGGAAGCAGCAGATCGAGAGAACCGGCTCCGCGAGCAGTTCCAGCTCGGTCGACGACCGCGCGCGCTCAGCCACGCGCCGAGCGCAATCGTCGTGCCGGACGACCCGCTCCCGCATCCCGTCCGCGCCGATCTCGCGGAGGATCGCCCAGACCGCGAGACCCCGAGCCGGGGAGGAGAAATCCACACCCCAGTCGGGCGTGCCATATCCCAGCTCATCGAACGGTGACGCAGGGTCGGCCTCCCCGGTCTCGGCCTGGCGCTCGCGGTCGTAGTCACCGGTCTCGACCGTGAACGCACGGCCCAGGATCCCCTCGTCGCGGACGATGGCAGCGCCCGTGCCCACCGGGGCCGCGAGCCACTTGTGCGGATCGATCGCGAACGAGTCGTACGTCGCCACGTCGCCGTACCGCTTGCGCACCCGATCGTCGAGGAGTCCGAAGCCGCCATACGCTCCGTCCACGTGCAGCCAGATGCCCCGCTCGTGCGCGATCCGCGCAAGCTCCGGGAGGGGATCGACGCGACCCGTGTTGACGTCGCCCGCGCACCCCACGACCGCGACCTGCGTGCACCCGGCCGCCAGATCCTCATCGAGGGCGGTCTGCAGGAGGTCCAGGTCGATCGTGCCGGATCGGTCGAGCGGGATGGCACGCAGGTTGCGTCGCCCCATCCCGAGCACGCCAAGGGCACGCCCCACCACGTGGTGCGTCTCCGTGCTCGCGTAGACCCTTGGCTCGACCATGCCCTCGATGCCGTCCAGCGACGGCCGGAGACCCAGGCGCTCACCGGCGTGCTGGCGGGCCGCGCCGATACCGATCAGGTTCGCCGTCGAACCGCCGGAGGTGAACGTCCCCACCGAGGACGCCGGGAAGCCGAGCAACTCGATGAGCCAGCGCATCGCCAGGTGGTCCACGAAATTGCCCGCGCTCGCCCACCAGCGCTGCGGTACCGCAACTGCCTGGGCCAGGTCCGCCGCCGCCCCAACATCCGTGGGCCCCGTGGTCACCCAGCCGGAGAAACCGGGGTGTCCCACCCGAAGGCCGTTCGCGACCACGAGATCGGCGAGCTCGGCGAGTGTCGCGTCGCGCCCGATGCCCGCGGTCGGCAAGGGCCGATCGAGGGCCGGTCGCCAGCGCGACCGTTCTCGGGCTGGATCTGGTCCCTCGAATTCGAGGAACCGCTCCAGAGAGGGCAGGATGGCCCGGATGGCGTGGCCAAGCGAGTCGGTGGTGGCGGTGTCCTGGCGGGGGTTCATGACGGCGAAGTGTAGTGGCCCGAGCGGATCACTCGACGGTCGTGGTTCGTGCCGATGCTGTACCTGTCGGGCGCCATGGGGATCGACGGCACCGGCGCGTTGGTGCCCGGTGGTATCGAGGCGGAGACGCGCCAGGCCTTGGCCAACATCCGGTCCGTGCTCGAGCGCCACAGCTCATCGATGGATCGGGTGGTCAAGTGCACGGCGATGCTTGCCGACATGCAGGAATGGGCGGCGATGAACCGCGTCTACGTCGAGCACTTCCCAACGAATCTCCCCGCCCGCAGTGCATTTGGCGCCTCCGGCCTCGCCCTCGGCGGCCGGGTCGAGATCGAGTGCATCGCCACGATCGAGTAACTGCTTCACGTCGTCCACGGCTGTTGCTGTCGGCGCGTTCTCACGGCCCTCCGGGCGCGCCCAGCGGACACCCTTGGCAAGGGTTCCGCCGCCCTGTGGTCGTCGTCAGGAGTCCGCGCGTCGCACATCGTGCAGCCGGATACAGCAGACTCTGGCCGTGAAGCCACCGGACGTCTCGTACGCGCGAAGCGGCGAAGTGGCCATCGCCTACCAGCTGGTCGGCCATGGTCCGGTGGACGTCGTCTTCCTGCGTGGGATCACCGGAGACCTGCTGTCGACCTGGGAGCAACCACTGCTCGTCCGCCACGTCGAGGGACTCGCATCGTGCGGGCGCGTCATCATGCTGGACCGGCGCGGGACCGGCCTGTCCGATCGGGTACGCGAGGTCCAGTCGCTCGAGACGACGATGGACGACGTCCGCGCCGTCATGGATGCGGTGGGGTCGGAGCGCGCCGTGCTCTGGACCGGCGGCATCGCGACCGGGATCGGGGTGCTCTTCGCGGCGACCTATCCCGAGCGCTGTGCCGGCCTCGTCCTCTTCGACCCGAGAGTGAAGGGGATCCGCTCGTCCGACTACCCGTGGGCGGCGACCGAGGACGAATGGCGCAATCAGCTGGCGGAGGTGCGCGCGCGTTGGGGAGCGCGAGACTACCTGGCCGAACTTGCCCATGCGTGGGCCCCGGAGGTAGCGGACGACGTCGAGTTCCTCGACTGGTTCGTCTGGCACATGCGCCGCAGCCTGAGTCCCGGTGCTGCCTTGACGTCCTTCCGAACCACCATGGAGCTCGATGTGCGCGACGTTCTCGCGGCGGTACGCGTGCCGACGCTCGTCATGCCGAGGCCCGCGGTGCCCGGCCCGGGGCACTACACGGCGGCCCGGATCCGAGGATCCGAGGTGGTCGAGCTGCCGGAGCTCCGCGGCGTCTACACCTGGGTGGATGACCAGGCCCACCGGGCGACGATGGAGGCCACCGAGCGCTTCATCTCGCGCCTCACGGCTCGCAAGCAGTCGGAGCGCGTGCTCGCGACGATCCTCTTCACCGACATCGTGGGTTCGACCGAGCTGGCCGCGCGGCTCGGTGACGCGGCCTGGCGCGAGCTGTTGGAACGGCATCACGCGATCGTCCGCCGCGAGCTCGCGCGGTTCCAGGGTCGGGAGCTCGACACCGCCGGCGATGGGTTCTTCGCCGCATTCGATGGGCCCGCCAGGGCAGTGCTCGCCGCCGCTGCCCTCCGCGATCCGCTGCGAGCGCTCGGTCTCGAGGTTCGGGCCGGCCTCCACACCGGCGAGTGCGAAGTCAGCGACGGCAAGATCGTCGGGATCGCGGTCTCGATCGGCGCCCGCATCTCGTCGCTCGCTGGCCCGGGTGACGTCCTCGTCTCGAGCACCGTCAAGGACCTCGTGGCCGGATCGGGACTCCGGTTCCAGGATCGCGGGGAACAGCAGCTCAAGGGGATCCCCGAAGCCTGGCACCTGTTCGCGCTCGCCGGCTGACCTCGTGTGTGCGCTGGGTCCCTCGCGGCCGACGGTGTGAGCGCCGGAACGGGTTCTCGATCCGTACCCCGCCGATCGCCCGGCCGTGGTACGTCGCGGCACTCCGTTCGTGACAGATGACCCCCAGGCGGGCGTTGGTCACCGACTCCCCACGCGGCGCTGGCAGACCTGAGCGTGGA
>JADEYI010000252.1_pt1 | contig 92966 bp, 113 predicted proteins | sample 8542331 | NCBI WGS metagenome assembly JADEYI01 (sample SAMN16510988, study PRJNA670497) | mine drainage metagenome | isolation source: biofilm near Copperflume 1 | place: Germany: Marsberg coppermine Kilianstollen | collected 2018-02
TCATCCAATCAGCCCTAGGCGGCTGGAGTGATGTAATCTTCCTTCCTTCCTTCCAAGCTTCCATGTAAAACGCGTAAAGTCAAGTGGAGTCATCATAGCAGTCCAGTGAAATAGAACAATATTCTCCTGCAGCAGGAGGATCTAGAAAATAGCGCTGCGACTGGTGCCAGCAGTATGTCACATCATGTGGTGGCCGGCGTGGCCTCCAGAATTGAGGCCGTTGGGCCCGGCGCGGCCTCTGTTGGACCGGTACCTGCACATGTGGCTTCTGTGGCCGCCGCAATGACCTGCACAGCTCTGCTGCATTTGGGCTGTGGGGCTGTGGGGCACTCTGTGGGGCTTTATCCAATGCTTCCTCTGTTCAAAACTATCGTTAGTGAAGTAAACAGGAAGCCACTTCGCATACAGCTCTTTACCGAGTTTGCAAGTAAGGAAACTTTTAAGAACTTCCTATATTTATAAGAAACACACACCAATATGAGAAAGTTTTGTGAAGTATTGGGACGCATATAGGAACTTCCTATACCCTTAGTGAACAGTATGCGAAATCTATGCGAAAGATTCTGTCTTCGTAGTGACAGCTCTGCGCTGCCTCCGCGCTGGCCAGCACGCTCTGGGGGTGCCCCATTTCGGCTGACCCCGCGCCCACGCCCCGCCCCCCTGCCGGGACTGCAGCCCAAGCACACCCACCACAATATCGGTACATCACATAAATGGCATCCCTCATCAGGTGCTAATTCGCCTTGGTTGCGCTGTATGCTTGTGCTGGTGCAATGGAGAGTATTCTACTAGTGCTGCAGGCTCGGAGTGGGCGGTGTGGAAGCATAGTCTGCTACAGCAGGCCCTAGGGTTGCAAAGGGGCAGTTGGCTTGGTGTTGCTTTGCGCTGCAGAGATGTGATGCAGGTGGGCCTCCCTCAAGAGATTGTGCGTAACCGTGTTGCGCAATAATAATTCACTTTAATAATCATGATCAGACTCGAGTAGTGCCGCAGAAGCTTCCTAAGCTCAGCTAAATAGAAAATGCAATTTACCAGATCCACAGAGAGAACTTTAATACTTCCAAATGGTACTAATCCAGCAGGAGATGTATGGCAATTATGCGCAACTGCATTTAGAGCGCTCAGCTGAAGGTGACATCAACAACTAGTAGTCCTCCCTAATTTGGCTTGCCTCGAAGTCCAAGGTTTGTTGTTGGAACGAAGCTTGAAGAAGACAAGATATAATTCACGCCGCCTTTGTCTCAAAGTTCTTAGCCGCAAATGAGATTCCGACGAAGCAAGACCTTTAAAAAGGTCGAGACAGGTAGTCTATTCACTGCGCACCCACACATTGATTCTCTTCGTGCTCAAACCTCGGCGTGCCCATGTCCTTTGCAAGCTCAATGAGGACGGATATGTTTCATTTGCAATGGCCGTGAGTGGCAGAAGTGAAAGCAGGTGCTCGATGTGTGTCCACGTATCTGCACTTCCGAAGGATCTGAGGCTCTGACGTCGATAAAAATTGCGCTGAGCTTGAGTAACCTTGATGGCAGTCGTTAGGTGCACAAGCTACGCAAAAGCGCTTCTTATCCGCTCAATTCTTACAGGCTTCGCTGTGTGTTGGCATAGCAAGCTCTCTCGACAGCGTCATGTATGGTTCGGCTTCCATTGCTTTGCAGGAACACAAGGCACATCGGTGGATAACCAGCGTTGCAACATGCTTCCCCCAGAGGTGTGGCGGCTCATTGCTGGCCACGTGAGCATGCGTGAATGGGCCCAAGTGTCTGGCATCAACAAGACAACCTGGCAGCAACATCCACCTGACCTGTGACGTTATCTTGAAACCTGGAGGTGGGTCTCTGCTCTATTGAGCATGGCTCAATGTCTATCCCCTTATTAGGCACCTCTCCATGGCATCTCTTCAACCTGTGTCCCAAGTGAGAAGCTGCTCACGCATGTCATTCCTGGGACCTTGCATGTGCACTTTATATACAGTGACTCAGTCTGTCATCAGGCGCACTAAAGAGTGCCACCAGTGCTTCCTGCCGGAAAGGATGTATGTGATCATGATTGCAATCATAAAGTAGCGTTTCGAGAGTGCGGACTCAAGTGACAATTTTTTCATAGGAGCTGCATGGGTCCTGCAGAGGGCCATGCAGGCGCGCACGCTGGATGTTGGGGTGCTCACAGAAGCCCAGGAAATTGACATTGCTACCGCTCTGCTGCGGGCAGACAGCAACTGGGAGAGGCTCAAGACTCTCAGCATCATGTACACATCAAATGTATGGGAACAACGCACTGATGGAGACCCTGTCAGCTTCCACAGTGCTCTTGCCTGGCTGCTGGGCTGTGTAAAAGATCTTGATCTCCTTTCACTGCGCATTGATGAGCTGCGCTGGTTGTCACGCCTGGCAAATCTCAAGCACCTGCAGCTATCGCAGCGCGGGAGATTTTGCAGGATTGCGCAATGTCTCAGCAATCTCAAAAATTTACAGACACCCTTCCTTGAAAATAGTATATACTGCCTGGACCCTGCCGTCCTTGGCGTTGATTGGCTGCAGCCAGCTGCAGAGTGTGATGCTGAAAAACCTTGTGCCATGCATCTCTGACGCTGCCGCAAAGCGCAGCACTGCATCTGCACAGGCGAGATCTTCACCTTGCGCAGCATGATGTTTGGAATGGCGTTGCCTCTGCGTTACAATCAATCACCATAAGTTCATTAAAAACCATCAATGAAGCGTCCCAGCTGCCAAGCATATTTGCGCGCCTGAGTGGCCTCAAAAGCATCATAATAGGTGTGCAGTGCTTTGGGTTGATTAACCCAAGGCTCCCCCATATCTCTCTTTGGAGCTTTTCTGCAGGTCGAGTGCCTGATCCTGCGGAGCTATGGATCCTTGTGCATGAGAGTTCCGCCAGAAGATTTGCTATGGCGTGTGACAAATTTCATGTCCTATGAAACTCTCGATGTTGCCTTTGAGGACCTGGGAAATTTTCTTGATATCATCGATGCCCAGCGTTCTCCTTTACATACAATAGTTTGCAAGGCCAGTATATACGATATATGATGCAGCTATGTCAAGGCATCGCAGAATGAGGTGTGAGTTGGACCCCTTCAAGTTGTGTTCATGTCTGGGGGCCACAAGTCTTACAAGATTTTCACAGCTGAGCTACACCGCGAGCAACTCGCAAACCTGCTCGACTTTTTGATGAGTATTGCAGGTGTGGTGCATGTCCGTTCTGCAGATGGCAAGCATGATGCATTCCAGGATATCATGGATCGTGTTTGGTGATGGATTTCTTGCAGTACATCCCACACACTGTTGATGTACTTGTAGCAGAGGCAGATAACCATGCCCATGACAAAACTTGTACGGTATTGAACACTGGCAGCACATTGCTGAATACACTGTGGCAATAGAACAGATAGATTTACATGTGAGTGTTTGACAGAAAGGATTCTGAACATGGGAAAGGGGGGTAGCACTTGACAGAGAGATTGAGCTGTAAGATACTATCTTTGAAATTACTGTGTTTGCTCTCTTGCTAGCATTTCCATTTCAAGACTGGGACTACTCTTGAGCTCTCAGAAAGATTGTGGGCAGGGCACTTTGGCTTAGACAGGCTGATATCATCACAATCAAGACATCTGTAGAATTCGATGGTTTGAATGGCCATTGGCTGGCAGTCTCGCACCGCGCTTGATATAGCCCCACCCCAGCCGACAAGAGTTCAACTTAAGTCAACAAAGCCTAATAGCGTGTGTAACAAAGCTACATCACACTGCCTGAGGGCAATCCCCATCAGGGAGCAAAGCCCCTGCATTGTCTGCCCATGCATGCCCATATGGTCCTGACTGTTGTGACCGGGCAAGATGTGGGCAGGTGTGCACCGCAGTGGTAGATAATTCTATAGTAATCTAGCTTATGGTCAGAACTCTCAGGAGGTCCTTGCATGCCTCTGGCAAACTGGCAACTCCCTCTCACGATTTAAAGGCGAGAGACAGAGTTCCAAAGTATATCTTTGCCCGAGCTGGGCCTGTCCATCAGACATCATTGCTGTGATTGCTTCAAGAAGGTGCCCCACCTACAGGTCATCTGGTCACTGAGGACCAGAGGCATATACTGAAGAATCTGCCTGGAACAAGTCAGTGCTGAGCCCAGCAGTCATGATCCAATGCAAGCCTGTGCAGATGCATATGCGGGGGCTGCAACTGTGGATTACCTTGTCGTGTTACAAAGCATCTGGAATTCTAGAAATCCTGTGATGAGCCCACAGGGCCACTGCATGCTCTGGCAACTGACATACAATCTGTGCTCATGAGCCACCAGACTGACAGATTCCCTCCCAGTAACACCTGCCTCTGAAACAAGGAGGCCTTGCTGCAACACAGAATCCAGAATCCTAGGCGATCAAGCAGCAATTCTAGGTTGTCTTCTCTCGATTCTGCTTCACATGCCTGCCTTAGGACAAGGAGGCCTTGCAGCAATACTACATTCCAACTCACAGACCTCGAACTATTAGATTTTGCGGCTTCTGGATGGAACACAGCAGAGAGGGAACCTTGAGCCCTTCAGCGGCCGCGGGACGCCGAACCCTGTGTGGCCTTGGGGTGTGTCAAACGGTCGCAAGCAGGTGCAGATTCTTGTGCCGATCGGCCGTGGGCAACAGGAATTGATCATTGGTGACCGCAAAACCGGCAAGACCGCGATTGCTATCGATACCATATTGAACCGACGGGCGTGTGGATTGGGTGTATATTGCTGCATCAGCTGTGGATGGGTTTGTCGTAGCAGGCCATGGCGGCCTCCTTGACGGCTTCCGAAAGTGTCGGGTGCCCGTGGCACGACCGCGCGATGTCCTCCGTCGACGCGCCGTACTCCATCGCCACCACACACTCGTGGATAAGCTCGCCTGCACCAAATGCATGTGCTTGTCAGCGTAATGACAGGGTACTTGCTCAGGCTTTGTGCCAGAAGAAGGGAGGCAAGGCAACCAAAACCTGCACTCCCAGACAAGCTCACCTGCAGGACCGGGCACAAGCTCATGAACTGCACGGCATGCGTGCAATGTGCCAATGCAGAGAATTTGATCAACTAGGAAGACTGTTATGCATGCGATGTGACCACGTATGCTTCTCAGGAGTCCTCCTTAGGCAAGGAGTATCTGTCATCTTGATGCACACTATCTGCGGTGCAATGCAGCTCTTCCAGCCTGCCTCAGTGCTCCTACAGATTCATCCAGTTGTTCAAGCAGGCCCTGTCTTTGCGCTATCCTGTCTTTTGCTGCCAGATCGTTGAGTGTAGCAGGTCAAGCTGGTGCTGTAGGGTCCAGCTCTAAATCTTGTCATGTCGTTTTCTGAAGTACTTCATCAGAACAGTGTGCACCCCGCACAGGAGACATAAGCGAGCAGCCCCATACCTGCGTTGGGCCCCATGATGTGGGCGCCGAGGATTTTGTCGGTCTTCTTGTCGGCGATGAACTTGACCATGCCCTCCGTGTCATCCACCGAACGCGCCCGGCTGTTGGCCGCAAATGCAAACTTGCCCACCTGCAGTGCACCAGCAACAAAGCTATAAGACGTCGTTGCACAGGCTTGACCTATTGTGACAGGCTTGCACATTGACAGGGCGGTGCATGTCCAACAACAAAAGTGGCTCTACCGAGTCTCTCTTACATGTGCCTCATGGATGAAGCTCAGCCCCCAGGAAGCCAGTAAGCTTGCTCACAGCAACAATGCTGCAGGCACCACTAGGCAGACAAGAGAGGAGAGAGACAGCAGGGGCCTTTCTAGCACTTGTTCATACCACACGCCACGCCGAGGGCCATATATTGAACCAGTGAGATCCTTGCCTGCGATTAGTTGTACAATACACTAGGCACAAAGCCAGACAGTGCCAAAATGCTCTCCTTGCAAGCGATTACTTGAATACATTACGCAGAAGGCCGGACAATGATTGTGACATCCTTGCCAGCATCTATTTGTAGAACTTACGAATGAGCCAGGCCTGTCACTGCATCCCTGCTTTTCTGTGTAGGAAAAGCTACACAGTGCTGTCATGTTCCAGCGGGTCAAGCTGGCGTCTTAGGGTCCAGTGGATCACACATTAGGCAACAGGTGGAGAGCCACCCCTTACCTTGTACTCCTGGCCCTCGGCCTTGACCTGCTCCTCGGTCTTGCCCACGGAGGCCACCTCGGGGTGCGTGTACACGATGGAAGGCACCGTGTTGTAGTTCACGTGCCCCGCCTTGCCCGCCAGGTTCTCCACGCACGCCACACCATCCTCCTCAGCCTGATGTTGCAGCAGCACAGCTTTAGCGCTGCCTTCATCGTATTTGAGTGGAATTTCTTGCAGCAGATGGGGCAGCAACTCTCCGGGGAAAGGTCAACCTGATAGGGTGCTGTGTGTCTCCTAACATTAATATGTGCGGCAGACTAAAAATATGGGTGAAGGTCCAGTCTGACATCTAGCTTGCATGCCCTCTGATCAAGACAATCAGTGTTTGCAGCACCCCAGATATGGAGCCTGCAAATCTTCCGTACAGCAGCACCGATCAGTAGACTAAAATAGCACCTGCGCAGGCCATCTTCCAACCACCACGCGGCCATCCAAATGACAGAGTGGTAGCAAAGGCAACATGGTGAAATCCATAATGCCGTTGTCAGATGAATATGTAATACACTAAGCCCCGAAACCTTGCCCGACTCCTGAAACGTCGGTCGCAGATGAGGATTTGTGGCAGTGGCGGCTAAGCCATATTGCTGAGCCGCGCACCTTGTGGGCGAGCATGGGTCCGTCGATGACGTCGCCGATGGCATAGACGTTGTCGGCAGTCGTCTTGAAGCGATTGTCCACCTGGATGCGGCCCCGGCTGTCCAGCTCCACTCCCACGCTCTCCAGGCCCAGGCCCTCATAGTACGGCCGCCGTCCTGGTGCATTATAATACACCCCCGGAGTTAATGTCTTGCCGCTCGGAGCATGAATATATATTTTATGATACCCAATTCCTAGGTTTATGTCATAATGAATGTGACATCCTATATATATATGCCAATCCATTCAGCGGCACAACCCCACCTTGACACCACCCCATATGGCATCCTTGCTGCTCATAGGTCATGGCAACATCAAGCACAGCAACGTCGTATTCTCCCAGCGCAGTTTCGCAAAAGTTGTTTGATGACAGCTCTTGCCGCTTCGTCTCTGCTTGAAAAGAGCACAGCAGATGGCCTCTGCACAACCCAGGCTGGCCGGCAAGGTGGTGAGACTCACATCAGGGATGTACAACAACAGCCCACAAGTTTTCAGTGGCACACACACAGCATAGAGAGGGGCGCTAATTACTCAGGTGCTTGGCATGGGGGACCGCACCTGCAGACACGAGGACGACGTCCGCCTCTATGGTCTCTGTCTCGCCGCCCTTGGCCGGCTCCACCGTCAGCTTCACTGTCTCACCCTCCACAGTCGCGCCTGTCACCTGCACCGCACAGCAAGACAGACTTTGGCCTTCTTCTCTGCTAGTGATCACAAAAACTTCACTAATTGCATCGCAATATCTGCATGAAAAGCCCTGCAGAGGGCAGACAAGGCCCTCACCTTTGTGTTGAGCTTGAACTTGAAGCCCTGCTTCTTCAAGCTGCGCTCAAACGCCTTCCGAATCTCCCCGTCCTGCAATTGTTGGCCCCATCCAATCCCTCAGCATGCTTATGTACATTTGCACAGAAGAGAAGAAATAATGGATACCAACTTTCAGCCCGCCAATCAGTGCGACACTGCTGCAAAAACCAATACGGCCAGAGGAGTTGGCAGAATCAGAGACTGTTTTTTTAGGTGCCACCATATGCTCAGTAGCCCCTGACAATATTAGCTGTAGTAATGTCTTGTTGTGCATTGAGATGAAGCCCACGGGCTTTACATCTAACAGTAGAAGGCAAGTCATTACTAAGTCTGCACAAGAAAATAAAGGGAGAAAGGGTGTGGGGTGCGGCACACCATGGTGGGGACGATGGCAGGCCCGAATTCAACCACTGTAACTTCCGAGCCGAGGCGCTCCCAGACTGAGCCCATTTCGAGGCCGATGTAGCCGCCGCCGATGACCACCAGCCGCTTGGGCACCTCCTTGAGCGACAGAGCGCCCGTGCTCGACACAATCCTGGACACAAAGGACACACATGCTCAAATAGAGCCCGGTCCAATGGTCAGGTGTGCTTCCAATGCAATGTCTGTCGCAGGCCGGCAGCCTTCACTATGTGAAGTACTACACATGACTCTGCTAGGAGCATGTATGGTGCAGTGACGTCGCCATGCCACTGCCAAGCAAGTCCAACAAGTGGCTGAACCCCTCAGCCGGCAATATGTAAGACCGGCATCACAGACATGGCACTGGCTGGATAAATTTGATTCGCGGCCCAACTTGCAGGGATCTGAGGACCGCTATTCGTTTTGAACCCACTGAACCTCAGCAGCTCACACAATTCCCACCATTCAACATGTGGGCGGGCAGCAAACATCATTAGCCTGAACAATCCAGGACAACATTGTTTGCAGTCTGCAGAAGAGCAAGGCAGCGCTGTGTCGCGTGCGCGCACCTGTCCTCGTCGATGGTGAGGCCCGGCAGCGGGGATACTTCTGAGCCGGTGGCGAGGATGATGTCCTTGGTGTCTAGCGTGGCGCTGCTCCCGTCCAGCAGGGCCACCTCCACCTGTCCCTTGCCCGCCAGCTTGCCCCACCCCTTCACATACTCCACCTGCGCGCATGCATGCCACACGCCAGGTTAACCAGATGGGATCCTCCGGAGATTAAGTGGTGTCCCTAGAGACAACCTCCCGCGGGCCTCCAAGGCTGCCCCATCGATGGCCTCGCAAGCAAGCAGCACTTCAGGGGAAATACACGCTCACCCCTTACAGAATAGCCTCGTTGCGTGTGTGTCTGGGGCGGCATAATTGCAATGTTTGTTCTCACACCTGCCTGAGGATTGACTCCTAATAACAGCAGCATCAGGCCCGCCTTTTTGCTGTCTAGGATGTCCCAGGCAGTGCTGCAATGCTGCGCGGGGGGCCCGGCATGGGGACTCACACATAAGCATGCATGCCTTGAAATGGGACAATGCTCTTGCAGATGGAAACTGGTGACCCTGAAACCTACTACTGGCGTTCCCCCTGCTTGCTCTGTGCACCTTGTCCGCTGCCAAACAAAGTGGACTCACAGATTCATCATCCAACAGACTTATGAGGACTTTAGGTGCTATTGTATGTACAAGTGAAGACAGGGCTTGACGCAAACGCAATTGATAAGTCAGCATTGCCCAAGGCAAGTGCATGAGCACCACCCACCTTGTACTTCTTGAAGAGGCCCTCAATCCCCTTTGTGAGGCCGGACACGGCGTTGTCCTTCTGGGCCATCATCTTGTCGATGTCGAGGCGAGCGCCGTCCACAATGATGCCATGGTGCTCGGCATTCTTCTGGATCTCGTGCATCAGGTGGCTCGATGCCAACAGCGCCTGGGGTCCAATGACAAGCCTCAGTCTCATTTATTTACATAAGAGCAGGCTCATCTGCATACTTCAGGTCTTCATCAGACTCCAAAAACAGACTAAAAAAACCAAGGGGCAAAGGGGACCTTGACTGCTTTGGGAGACATAAAAAATATGGTTGTAAGCAGGTGGCGAGTGTGGAGAGGTCACCTTTGAAGGGATGCAGCCGACGTTGAGGCAGGTGCCTCCTAGTCTGCCACGGCCCTCCACACAAGCCACCTTGAAGCCCATCTGGCCTGCTTTGATGGCTGCAACATAACCTCCAGGACCACCGCCGATGATGACAAGGTCCTGCAAGAAGTAGAGCAAGGGCAGTAAAGCACACAATTTAGCTCGCAGATGCCACAGAAAGCACGTGGAGAGCCTCTCTGGTGGGCATTCTAGCCAACATAAATTACATATCCTTTGGTGTCTACCGTCCTGCATTGATCAACAGCAAGGCAGCTGATCGCTTGATGAAAACATATGACTACTCGTATAGATCGTGCTTATCATAGAAGGAGCTATTCTTGACGCCATCCTTCGAGGTTGGGAGTCATTCAAGGAGGGATCTAACAATGCCATCCGGCTTTTGTGCATCGCGAACACAAATTTACTGCTGCAAACCTCCAAACTCACCTTCTGCTCTCCGCTGGCGAAACCTCTGCTTCGTTGCAAGGTCTGAGAACCCAACCTAAGAAGCGATCCTCCCCTGTTGCCCGTCAAACTGCGGTTCAGCAACGCTCTGAACGCCATCACGCTGCAATTTCAGCCGCCTTAGATGTGGCTGATACCCCAAGTCAATGCTCGTCAACACTATCACGTTGCTTCATCTCCTGCTGGAATGTAGGGTTGAGAGGAAGGGAGCAGAAAGCGGTCTACGATGGCGATTCAATACTTTGCTGCATGCAAAATGCCGTACAAAATGAGGCCTCATTGTCCCCAGGTTAGTACATCTGCGCCAGTTAGCGCATATGTACTAGATCTACAAGAGCATGCTGGATTGGCTCGGCAAGTTGCGGGCACAGCATGCTGAGTTTGAATGCGCCTCGGAGCCGCGTTTGACTGCCAGTGGCCACTTATGAAGTAGCGCGGCACAGTGGAATGGCATTTTTTCAGTCCGTGAGTCACTGTCAGTAGGTCAGTGACCAGCGCACAATAGTCAGTGAGTGGATGTGCATAGAGGCCCTTGCAAGAGATGGATATCTAGCCTAGCAGGCCAGCTTCCTAGTGCTTAATATATATTTTAGATTAATCCAGTGCACTCAGCATGCATTCCCGCATGCTGCAACATTGAACGATAAATTTATGCAGACAGAATCGACAGAATCCGAGCCGGATTCAATAGGCACGCTGTACAGCACTCAAGGAATCCTCGTCATGATACTGCTTCAAGGAACATTGTTCGTCCTGAAATGCACAAAATTTGGTCATGAAGGAGCAGATCGATCAAGTGCGGACACTGTGAAGGATTTTTAGCTCTCAGAGCCACTGGCAGGCTGGCAGTGCAAGTTTGACAGATCTTTTACTGTTCTGAGGCTACACAGTCCTGGCAATGGAATATGCATCAAGCTGACTACACCTGATGTCACAATCCATTACATCCCATGGGGGATATCGATATTCCATGACACAGTGGCCGTGCTTGTCAGCCTCATACATAGTCTGGCAAATTCAACCAAGGTGCACAGGTATTACTAGCAATGTTCGAAGCCTGCAGGCTCTACACGCCCGCAGCTGTCATGTTCCTGACATTTCACATCCGATGAGTCATGATGCATCCAGTGGCGGTAAAGATGCAGCCCAATGTAGGGCACATGTAAGAGAAGTCAATTTTGCAACTGTTAACAGTGATCACAAAATGCAGTCTTGCCGCTGTTTCTCAGATATCAGACCCGAACTTCAAGAAAAGCAACACACAGGATCTACAGTTGTCTGTACACATGTGACACTGATTACTTTTGGTTCTCCCTGTGTGACTTCTTCACAGCCCCCACAAGCGTGCAGGCATCCGTCTATCCTGATTTAAAGAGCAAGAAAGCAGTGTGCCCTGCAGTGAAAGCACCCTGCGTTACTCTCTCAAATGATGGACTAGAAGTTGATACACAGCTGCAGAGTGAATGCCACATGATAACCTTGTTGCAGACAGGATCAAAGATCTTGCTCACCAACGTAATAATAAGAGAAGTGCTTTGCTTCATGCGTTACAAACGATCCTGCCACACAGCACAGCATCGTCAATATTGATCAGGAAGGTGGTGGTGTTGCCAGGCAGTCTGCAGTAAGAACAATGCACAGCTTGTGTTGGATGTTCTTTCCAAACGAAATAAGATCACTACCAAAGTTTCTCCCCACGATGCAGTGCCAAGAAGGGCCGTGCTTCTTGTCGAAGTCTTTCTTTACTCTCTCGGCGATATCTTTCTCCAGCGTGCATTCATCCAGAGCCTGCGACAGGATCGGCACAGAGGTTTTCATCCTAAACATCTACGAATCAGAATAACATTTGAAGTCGCACATGCTTCCGATGGTGCCATAGTGCATGTGATGGACTCACTTGCAAGGCACAGTCAACGGCATCCTGCTGCATATCGTCGGACATATCAGTCGTTCTTATCACGAGCTTCCGCTCGCCTCCAGACATGATGTTAAACTTAGTGTTTCCAGCTCTCTAGTCTTAGTTAGGGAGAATTTGGTGGTCTAGAGAATGAGATCGTTGAGCCCAACGCCAACGGCCCTCAAAGCCCCTCCACGGGCAAACCCTAGAATACGAACCGCTCGCCAGCCCAAAAATAGACAGATAGTCCTAGATGGGCCTCTGAGTGTCTTTCACACCATATAAGTATAACTTTTGATTCGTATTATGGCATCTAAGCAACAGCATGTGGACGTCGCCGTCCTCGGCGGCGGACTGTGTGGCGTTCTTGCCGGGCATCGGTGCTTCCAGGAGGGCCTATCCTACACTATAATTGAGAGGGAGAGTGATTTTGGAGGCGTCTGGGGCACGCTGGCCAATAACCACAGCCATTTGCAGGTGATTCACGGTAGATCATGATTGGAAAGGACTGAGTGCGCTTTTTTTGTTCGGATAGCGGGGTGGTAAACAAGGGATCCCTAACTCATTGAGAGTGATCAATTGGCGTTGATGTCTGCTTGCAGGCATTCGAAGCTATGTATCGATGGCACGACAAGTACCCGCTGGGTTCCAATCCACTATCGAAGCTTTCTTCAGGAGTTGTTCTGGAAAAGATCCAGCAGTTTGCAAAGGATTTCGGCCTGTACAACAATGCATCCTTCGGCTGTGAGGTCGTCAGTACCCACTTCAATGAAGGAGAGGACCGGTGCGAGTCTACGTTCGGACAAGGACCTTTTAACTCCTCTCAGAAGATCGCACTGGCTTTGAAGAGGATTCACACCACATCAGCTTGTTCTTGCCCTGTGACCCGATAAAATTGTGCACCGGCACTTGAAAATCAATCGAACAGCCTGGCTGATGCTTTTGTTTCCCACACCTGCAGGTATGAGGTCCAATACAAAGACAGGAGATCCGGCCAGAGTCACACCATTACTGCTACATTTCTGATGGTGACAACAGGGATCTTGGGAGAGCAGTTCTCCCTGAAAGAGCGCAACATTAAGAACATTGGTGCCTTCAAGGGCAGCGTCAGCCTGGCAGGCAGGCATGAACGCCATGACTGTCCCATTGGCAGCGAAGACGCACATGGCAAGGTGAATATTTAAGTTGCTACCTCAATCAGCATAGCCGCTTTACTTGGCACATTGCGACTGCCTAACACTGGCAGTCAGTTGCCACAGAATGCGGCACTGAAGTCCCTTCAAAAATGCATTGGAGTGCTCTCTCCTGCCGAGCAGAATCCTTCCAGACATGCAGCACAAATGTAACTAGCAGTGATGTCAAAGAAGCCTTCAAGAACTATCAAATTTTTGAATCTAAAAGTCTTAGATGCAATCTTCAAAGATGGCACTGCTATAGGACAGATGGGATTCTGACAGTGGCTGCCCTGCGTTGGCAGGTTGTGGCCATACTTGGGACTGGCGCGTTTGCCTGTGAGGCCATGGAGGCAGCGCACCGGAATGGCGCTGAGCACGTCTACCTGATTTCCAGACCACGCAAAAGGTGATAAACCCTGCTGCAGATCAGATTGTCCTCGCCATCCCAAAGTACTCTTTGCTCAGCTTACTACAACTCAACTCAACTCGCTACTCTCACTGAACCCTGAAACGCTGAACAGTATTGACGAATGTGCTGACATTGGAGGGCTCTTTGGAGTGGCTCAAGATAAAGCTCCAAAGCTAGCTTCAGGTCTAGCTGTGAATGATTCAAACTTACACAGAAGCCACCCAAAGTTTCAAATGGAGAATGTGTCTCATTTGTCTGTTGTGTTGTGCAGATGGGTGCTGCCATTCTCGAGACAATTCACCACAACCTTTGTTTCCTACGCGCCGATAGTGCCCTGGACGTGGAAGATGGCCCTCCTGAAGAACTACCTCTCCTCAAAGTTCTACAGTGCAAGTGGCCTCCAGCACATGATTCCAGCTGGGTCTGACATGGACTACACAGGTACGAATCCTTGTGACAGTGCCATTGCCCTGTGAAAAGTATGATCTTTTGAAGTCAGGAACATTCTGTGATGTTGGCAAGCAGTAGCTTCCACCGTGGCACGATAGAGCTCTAGAGTATCATACAATACAAACCTTACAGAGCTGGAAGCTTCCGGACAGAAACCATATACAGCCCTTTCAACATTGTTCATTAGCGGATTGATTATTGATCATGGGTGTGTCATTTGCAGGTCAATGCAACGATGCATTCTTCAACCTTTCCAAAAAGGGGAAAGTGTCCTTCTTGCTGGACAGTGCCGAATCCTTCACTGAGAACGGTATCTTGTTGAGGAGTGGCCAGAATGTGAGCGCGGACATCATCATTGTTGCAGCTGGATGCAAATTCACAAAGCGACCAAAATTCCTTGAAGGCGTAAAAACAGGTAGAGTCAGCTACCCTGGCACACAGTATCAGTATCAAAAGTTGCTACAGAGGACTTCATACATTTCTTTGGGACCTAGTGGCATGATTGCTGGCTCTTGAGTAAGATCACCGGTTTGTCAAGATTTTACACTGATCCATCTCGAAAGAAAGGAGGAAGTACTGGACTACTGGAGGGAGATAACGTAAACGATGTCCAGGCATCCTGCTCACAAGAACTATGATGCATAGGTTACGATGATATCTACAGCTACGCTTTCCTCGGACCCAGTGCAAGGATTGGGACTGCGAGCGACTTTGTCTATGCATTCGTACCGCACGGTCCCAAGAAGCAACTTGACATGTTCTTCCACGGTATCAAATGCTTTCATTCTGGCAAATTTGAGGTGCGATCTTGATGCAATCAAGTCATTCTACTTGGCACGCAGAATGTACATTCGGTGGCTTCGTGACCACAGTCACATTATTTTTTAAATGAGGAGAGCTATTCTTGCTAAAAATGCAGCCGGCAGTGTACACTTAGACTCGTTACTCTTTGTGGGGACTATGCAAAGTACATTAATGTCTTCAGGGTACCTGACTGGGGTGGTAAGGCAGATCCCTTGTGATTCTTGTAGATTGCCATGTCCTGACTTATACTTCGTTTGCATGCAGGCTTTCCGGCAGACAATGAAATTTACCGGATTACCAACCAAGGATGGAGAGGCTGCCTCAGAAGACAGCCACGCATCGACCTGGTTTCAGACAGAAAGCTGGCATTCAAGCCTCAATAAGGGAATGGAGGTATGTGTCATCTGTATTACTAGAATGAATGACCGGATTGCATGTTTTTTCAGCTGCAGCTAGCTGATGATCTTATCATCAACAACAAGTTTCCAAAACTGGCATATATTTGATCTGCATGCTAAAGCAAAGTAAGTAACCGCCATGTTATGTGACATATAAGCATGCTTCACAACATACTCTTTCCAAAAATTCGCACTCCACAGAGTTGTTACGGAAGGATCCGGATTTGTCAGTCAATATGCATTAAAGTCGACATTCGTGCAGGCTCGAAATGCGGTGTACAGCCAATCCATGACTGTGGGGATGAGCTCATTTCAAGCAATGATCTTCCGGTGGAGAATGAGCTTGAGCCTACTGTCCTTCTGGATGATCAGTGGTCTTCTAGCTCTCAGGGAGATTACTTCGCTACCAAATTTAAAATAAAGCTAGCAGTTTGTGCTGCCAAATGGATTTTTTTCCATCTGGTGCCAGCTGGTGGCGCACTATTGGGAGGCGCCTAATAGCTAGCCAGGTTGGCAGCAGATTCTAAGAGGAAGCGATTAAGATAATAAATCTATATAGATTTTCTGGAACCCCGACAAGACAGAATTGTTCAGGTATAAGCACGCAAATTGGTGGCTAAACAGCGCGCTCAGCGGCTAAACAGGCTGTCACAGTATCGATACCCACGAATCTCAGGTGTAACGCATTGGGTATGAAGTGAAACAGGGGAACAATCTTGTTGCAGGATTCTACAGTGAAAAGTCAATAGTCTAGAGATCTCTAGAGAAAGTCTTGAAATAGCGTAGCGCAAGACTCTGTTTACTAATAGGCCACTCGACATTTGTGCATTAGAATGATTTTATAAAGCTATTGGTGAAGCACACATATGCATGATGCTCTGTTATGACTCGTGATGAATAGTACAATTTCCTTTACGCACTACAACACCACGTGACCAGCAAGACCAACGATCCGATCGAGAATTTATTTTGTATGCAATATTCGCAGCGAGTGCAGCCTTGTTTGCCCCACAACAATTGGCAAGGTGGTGGCCCAAGCCCGTGGCAATCAGCACGTAAGTTATAGAAACAAGCACACACATCTTGCACGCCCTAGGCCTATGATTGTGCGTATTTTCAATTTTCATCTTAAACTCATTTTCATTTGTAGCGTTCCCCTTTTAGCAATCTGCATTGCCTACTTGGACCTCTTCGAATGAAATGGAATCGTCATGACTTCTCTCAATGTCGGCATACAGACATTTATTATTATTATTATTATTATTATTATTATTATTATTATTATTATTATTATTATTACACGCTTTTCCTGCCAGAAGCAAGGTGCGTCTGCAGACAAGCTACAGTAAAGGCTGCCAAAATCCTACCCTTGATGGACTCGCCAGATCCAAGCAAGACCCAACCAACCGTGGGCACCATACAGACTATGCTGGTTGGGAAAAAGAAGTCAAGCATGCTGGACGATGCAATGTACCCTATTGACACGTCTTAAGGTTAGATGCAAAGGCAAAGCGTTCAAGCCTTCGAGGAAGCTAATATTTGATCATTCAAGAGCCCATTGATGGCCGTCCCTCAAATTATTCCATCAATGCGCTGAATGAACTGAGCTGAGTGAGGATCGTCATAATCTGGGCCTTAGCCTTCGAGTCTGCAAGAAACATGGAAAGAGGGTTCAAGAGGCTTCACACATGGCCATCTGAATGCCAGACTCAGATGACAAGTAAGTGTGAAGGACTTGGATATCTCTGGACAACTCCCTAGAATGTTCTTAGCACTCTGAGATCAAATTCTTCGTTACTTCAAGCTCGCTCCTTGTCGCAAGAACATGACGATTTTGTGCTCGTATGTTTTTTTCAAGGGTGGTCACCTACTTGCAAACGAGCACATCTCAATTTTTTTGTTTGAGAATTCTTAATCTAAAAATCTTAGAATTGGGATTCTCAAAGGTCAGTAGCATAACAAATCCTCAAGATTAAGAATTACTAGCACAGCAATCTCTAAAGAAAGGAGTGCTAAAATTTTGCTAATGTACAGGGATGACACTAAGATGATGCATGCTTTGTTGATGATCGACTTTTACATGAGTCTGGGTCAGAAAATATTGAATCACCTGTTGGGAGACAACACAGTTGAAAAGGCGTGCCAAGGCGGTAGCAAATAATGCGCTGTTAGATAGCTCTGTGACATTCTTCAAGACGGTATCTTTCTCCAACAAGGCGTGAGTGAGCATTTTCAGTCGACCGCTGGACGACTCTTCTTGCCATTCCAACTTCTTGACTAAATCATCCGAGTTGACGTACCAGGTCTCCTCCTCGATGATCCTAATGGCATGGCATTTCAGAGGTTATTCAATAATGATGATAATTAAACAATGATAAGCTGAATATAGCGCCAAGTTGGCATTGTGATATTCAATCCATAAATTAATGATTGCAAGGCTGCCTAGGATAGTGTCTAGGCGAACGTCGGACTAGCAATAGATAGTAGATGCAGTGGGAAACCTCGAGGCCCTTTTGCTTGCAATGGGCAGAGAATTGCGGCCAAGCATGGGCATGTTCAGCTGCACTATTCAATGGCATGCATTTCCTGGCTTCTGCCTACTAGGTGGTACCCTTTTAGTACCCGTGTCACACAATGTGTGACCTAAAATTGGCCCCGCGCAAAGTATACAAGTCCAAATGTGTACAAGCTACAATTTCTACCGCACCTTGCTTGTTGAGCATTATCATCAATGGATGCAATCAAAGCAACTTGTTGGTCCTTGAGTGACTCAACATAATCAAGCTGAGCAGTTGCATGTCTCTCACATACACTCAACATTGTTTCTTGCTTTCTAAGAAGCATGTTTTTTTGTTGTTGGCCGGCAATGTCCAAACGTAAGCCTTTAAGTATCTCATTCGTCCTTTCCCACACCACATTGCCTGCAATGCAAATTTTACCCGTGTTCCAATTTGAAGAGTCTGGCCATGTAGTAAATCTCTCAACCGTATATATCATCGTGCCCTTTCTTCAAGTGTTCAACATATTGTTACTTTAAAGCAAGCAAGTCGCCACAGAAAATACAGGAGGGAATGATACTCATGAACGATAGAGTGACTAGCTAGTGACCTAAATATATCTATAGCTATATAGTGGCTTTTTTAGAATTCGCATGACCACAGGGTTCCTATCTCAAGTCAAAGTCACCATGCTTGATGGCCGCATCATAAAAATTGTATCTACGCCTTGCCGTTGAGACCTCCAATACCAAATCGTCAATTGTTTGTTTTGTAGCACTAAGGATGTCCTTGGTGGTGAGTAGGCTATTTTGATTGTCATTGTAAGCTTTATGAAGAAGCTTAGATGCATTGCGCAATGAAAGCATTGTTTTTAGCGAGTCTTCCAACGTTGCTTCTTTTTGAACAATTTTGATGTTCAACCTGTATAAAACAGAGCACCGTGTGACACCATGTACCGTCAGAAGTGACTTTTGTCTTCAAAAGTACAAGGATTTGATATTGGAACACAAAATAGGAAGGCAACTATATATATTGTAATGTAAAAAGGACGTGATTGTTATGCGAAGAATTCCAAGCTCAGCTAATGATTGCGTCGGGCACCTCGATATGACGCCCTTCTTGTGTGATTGCGTTTGCAAACTTTGTGAGTACTCAGCGGAGATTTTCGCACATGAGGCAACCAGGTCTTGATTCAAATAAACCCCTTGCCTTTGGCCCGCCACCGCCATTGCATTTTCTTCTCGCAAATCAGTTCCGCACATTCCCCAGGCCTATTTTTTTAAACGGCATTCACAATGTTGCACGATGTTGTATATATGGTTCAACGGGAGAAAAGATTTTATATATAAATTATATTGCTGGACACATGGAGTATAAAAGAATGAAAGTAAAATAAATGTGAATAAAGACGCCTTGATGAGGCCTGGGGCGTCAAAAAGGAGTCAGATGTTAGCCATGCCGAAGGCATGGATGAGCTCGCCTCTGTAAAGATGATCTCGCCCCCTAACAAAGATGCAGTAAGCACGTCTAAATTTCAATTAATATTCCCCTTACTTTAAGACTGGTGAGAGAATATTGTAGCATACCTTTTGGGTTGCAAACAACTTGTCTTGTTGAAGTTGAACAGTCCCTGTTTGGAGAAAAATATCTTTGCACCAGCGATCCTTTGCTTCTATTTGAACTTTGCAATCCTGTGCCACATCCATATGCACTTACATCCAGAGGCACATCAAATCGCGAATAAGATTCGCTCCTTGCTTTTGGTCTAGATGAAAATATGGCATGCGTCTATATAGACTTTTTGTACTTTGAAAGTAGTGTCTTGTTCTCCAGGTGGTGCACATAATATTGACATCAACATTTCTCACCTGAATCGCATGTTCCTTGTCAGCCAATTCGCCAAGCAACTTTTGAAATTTCATTGCTTGTCGCTCTTCAAGTGCCCTTAAATTGCTCAATGAGAGTTTAGCTAAGTGTTCTAGCTTATGTGGTTGATCAAGACGAAGAAGGGCCAAATAATCTTCGAGAGCTTTGAGGTCCGCAGTGCTTGTTGCCATTAGTCTCTCTAGAGACGCTACCTACGCACACTCACCACATGCTATTGGTAGAGGATTTTACTTACAATGTTGAAGGTAAAGCTTCCTGACCTCGGGCTGTGGACATGGGCCATTATCAATGATTGACCTCCTTCCTGGTGCAAATATTAATGAAGCTTTTAAGCCAAAGACTGCTCAGACTTGCATGCACTATAATTAATTGCAATGACCGGTATTCTTACAACTTGTTGGTTGAAACGAAACAACAATTGTTTCTTTCCTTTTATCAAGATAAGGATTGTGAGAGAGGGCAGGTTGCATGCGGGTTACCTTTAAACAAGATGTGTTGTATTTTTCAACGATGATGGTATTTGCACCGTTCAAGCTATTTTGATCTTGAAAGGTGCACCTCAATTGCGTCTGAAATCTTGATTTCTCGATTCTTGCGGAGGCCAGGGCATCCTCAAGCTGGGTCCGTTGTGCCTGCCATACGTGTTGAGGCTCATAAACGAAGTTAGTTGAAACATTCTGGAAGAGCAAATATGCACACCAAGTTGCAACTCGATGGCATCAAGAATGTGCTAAGTTAATTCTTTGTAATTCTCCAAAACAATGTATTGGATCAGGCATGCCATTGCGATTGCAAACGCAAACATAGGTGTGGAACACGGCACGAAACGCACTTTGCAAGCTTCCAACGACTTTCCGACTAGAAAGGTCCTTATGACTGCTTTCCCTTCCTGTTGCTTTTCCTTGTCTAGCGTTCTCTGGCTAGACTTGTGTTGCAAAGCTTTGGTAGCAGTCCTTGTTTCTAGTACAAACTGCGCAAGCACAGTTTATGACTTGCATGCACATAATGATGAACACAGATACTGATCCACAAGCTATCATAGATTGATATAAGTGTACCGTATGACTCTGAGGAAATGCCAAGGGGCCAGCTTAATCATGTGTCTGCAAACCCATTGGATTACTCACACCAAGCCAGCAACATCATGTGGCATGAAAGATGAATCAATACTGCAAATGTGAATGGGGCGCTTGCCTGGTTATTTAGACTGTCTTCTATTTGGGCAGCAACATGGCCCATGTCTTTGCTTACTGTATCGCATAAAAATGTGAGCCGATTGTGTTCAATTCTGATTTTTTGCAGCAACATTCTTTGTGAAGACGTGGATTTTTCCAAATTTGTGAGGGTTTCTTGATACATGAACCTGCAAAGACCACAATAAATACTCATGATATCACTCCCGTACCATCTGCTGGAATGGAAATAGACAGAAATTGCACAGCAATATGCAGCAGATGCTGAGAAATGATTTCAGACATACTACAAACAAGGTACGAAAATCATCACAGCGGAACAAGCTTGTTCTACATCTCTTAATAATGCATCGGCCCGGGAACGTACGCAGTTGCACTCTGACTTTCATACTCCGTTTCCAATTTGTTCAGCTGGTTCTTCAAAGCATCGTGTATGAAAATTAGTTGCATCGTCTCATCCTTTGCTTCCATTGTGAGGTGTGCAAGCTCCTCTCGTCTTCTAAGCAGATTTGTGCATGCACTCTGCACATATAGCACATGTGTGTCACTAGACCATTTCGATAATTGATCATGCTGCCTCAAATTTTCTAAAATCATTTTCATAGGTTGTTCTCTGATTAGACATTTTGCGCCAGGGACTGTGCAGCATAGTGATATGCTTGCATTTATATAGAGTGTGACTTAGACCCTCTTTCGTCTGGCTTTGCTTTGTCGACCACCTATGATAACAGTATAACTGAGCTGGACTGTACCTCCAAAGCTGAATGTCGGTCAGTCAGTTTAGCCACTTGTCTCACCACCTCTCTTGTCTGCGATCGTGCCTCTCGAAGACGAGCCGGGCTGGTTGTCTGCCAAATGCTCGCAAACATATCCTGGGAAGCATAAAGCGTCGTTTGAAGGGAAGCGCTGCAGAGCTACTGCCAATTTGACAGATGACAGATTATGCTTACCTGCCCAGCAGAAAAGGTCGCTGTCCGCATGTTTGCCAGCCACAAGAGATTTTGTACGGCCTGCATATTGCACAGAAAAGGAATACTGATATAGGGTCAACTGAAACACATAAGCAACCGGATTTAACTGTTTCCCAGGTGACACCCGGTGGACATCGTGGGATGGGCGAGGTGCACCTTGATGGCCTCAACCAGATATTTTGCCTTCGCGACTTGCATGCGCTCATGACGTAAGGACTCATTGAGATGTTGATTTATGTGGCCAAACTCGCTGATGGTCACAGCTATGGAGGTCATCCAACTGATTCCCTTATCTCCAATCCTCTAGGCACCTGGTAGTGACGAAGGGACGCATCAAAAGCTGTCTTGGAAAGCTCCCAGGACATATTGCGAGGGACGACATTTGTTGCCTGGAGTTTTTGGGGCTGCTCCTATTTATAGAGTCGAGAGCTGCACTGGGCCTGCACAAGTTGGAAGGGACGCCGTTGGCTGGAGTCCCCCGAGAAAGCCCACCGTTTTCTCCAGTCGTTTCTTAAACAATAGAGTCCCACTTAGCCAATGCATCATCAGATGCTGTAATATGAATGGATAAACAGTTTACAAGCTTGCTGCTCCAGCGTAGTGGCTCCGGGGCCCTCCCAACGCAGCTGATGGACTTCCGTTCAGGCCAGACTCGCTGTGACTCACTTCGAGGCTGCTGTAACAAGCGCAGACAAGTAAAGTGGGTCTTGAATATTGAGGACAGATATGGTCATTCTGAACGGAGGACAACGACATTCTCGTTCCGACACTTGGAGGGTTTAAAGCAATGACTTGTGGGCGGGGGAAGAAGTAAGATGAACTTTCAGCGCTGGCATTTTAAGTAAATTATCATCACAAATTTTTGAAAACATCAAGGAAATTCCCATGGCCAATAGTTGAATTTGTTGGCCAGCTCGTATCTTGCAAACAATTGGCTTGAGCTCTCTTACTCCTGATACGCTTTGATAGGCAACCCGCCATCGCTGTGGCACAGTGTGATCCTGCAGCAGTACGAAAGCAAGATGCTCTCTACAAGGTGTACACTCAACGATCTGACATTGGCTAGTATTGCCAGCACTGCTCAGCGCACTCCGAGTGCTCAGTGTCAGCGACTCAGTCTGAGCAGTGACTGCTCTCGGAGAGTTTGACAAACAAAAGCTCAAATTTTAATTTCCTCACAAGAACTTCAAGAAACCATCAACTTCAATTTATTACTTACTTAGCGCAGTGGCAAGGCCGACCATGCCTTCGGCATGGCTGATCTCTGTCTCCTTAATCACGCCCCAGGCTTCATCAGGGCGTCTTTTTCCTTTTTTACTTACTTACAAGGCAATCATCGCAATGATTGCATAATGCGAATGGAGGCCTTGCAGGCCATTCGCATGAAGCCGCCCTTGCCTCACGGCATAGGCGGCTCTAGCCAAATAATGCTGCAAAGGCAGTGCAGCTCTTGAAGGCTGCATATATAGAGTCACAGCTAGCATCCACCCTTCTTTGCACTCACCAGCAATGCAATGGCTGAGATGGAGGTGGTAAGATTGCAAGAAGATTGCAAATTTTATTTGCATGCCGGATTATTTTTTTGTTTCAAAGTTGTGGGCTCCCTTCTCAGCTCCCATGCTAAATAGTGCCACTAAGTGAATATCAAAGAATGTTTCACATCCCAGATCATAGTAAAATTGTGGCTGGGGCCCAAGATCAGCTCGAGGCCGGAGCTGCAATTTTGTGTCTTATCTACATTTTTGCGATTTAGACTGGCCTCTTGCGCAAGAGCATGCGAGCCCGAGTTATCCAGTGAGCGCTAGGAGGGATGCGAGATCATCATAATGACCATCAGTGACAGCCTGTGGGGATGAAATCATATAATCAATGGCATGCACACTTTTCATGAGATGATCTAGGGACGGTTACTAGTGACTAGGGCTTCGCAGAATCCAAGGCAGTACTTCGATTGCTTACAAGGTGCGATGCTGCTTGGTCTCCTTTGAAGCTCTATTGAAACATGCATTTGGTTCGACCAATTGTGACAGAAGCGCTTCCTGCCTAATTAGGAGTGAGGCACCACAGTGTACGCACTGCTCAGCGGCTGGTTGAGGACCTCGTAGTGTCGACGACATTTGCTTGGTGCAAAAACAAAAATAAAGAAGACTTGATTGGAAAATTTTGCAGCAATTCGATGCCTCAACTTAATTCATCCTGGACACCGTGCTTGGAACGGCCCGTGCAGTCGGCGAGAAAGGGGAGTGGTGTACAAGGTAAACGTGCTGTTCCTGATGGCTAAACACGTGATTATACTTGAATTCATAAGCCTGAATCACTTATTTGTCGATTGCTATTCACAATTGCTATCGAAGAAGCACTTCAATATTGAATCTGGTTGTGAAGGCAGCAGGACAGCCAGCTGGCAGCACACCAACTTTGCATTCCAAATTGAATGGTCACTCCCCCTGCTGCAGATTCCGTTGACATGCCGTGGTAGCAAGGACTTATCTATACAAACACATCTCACAAGGCGCCCAGAATTGTTCTTAACGCACCAGTCAGTATTGCCTCACCTCACGTGCTCAATTCCTGTCCACTGGAATGCCATGCCATGCCATGCCCAGTGGGCCACACATGACCTGTTTGGTCAACAGACTGAAGGTCAGACTCAAAGTCTTGCTTGACCCTGCATCGTTGCATGTAATGCCTGCGCATCGTGGTCATTGCAACAAGCAATTCAGACTAAAATTGACTTTCAATGGGGGTAAGTCTCGGAATTTTCCAGACTTACGGGATTGCTACTTTTAAGATGATGAAGCATGGCGCCAGAATGCATCAATGACTAGCTTGGTTGTAGAGAAATATTGCGCAAAAGTTCCAACAATTTTTTCTTCTGGGATGTACTCGCAGGCCCAAGACGCCATGATGTTCTTTGAAGAGGTCAACGCAGTGACGGCTTATCTGGAGGAACAACGCCTTGCAGCGCTGAAATCGGCCCAAACTGGCAAGCTACATCAAGCCGCGCAAGTGCTGCAGGATGTTGTGAACTGCTGTGAGCACATGCAGCGTGCGAACAGTGCCATGCGCGCCCAGGCATTGCAAGATCTTGCGTCTGTGCTGAGTAGCGTGCAGAAGACAGCCTTGAAGGTAGGGACTTTCTTCTTAGAGACTCTTGTTGCTTGGCTTGTTTAATTGCGGATGTGACTGTCCAGATCTTAATTGCAACAAGGCGGCATTTGGATGAGAGCAACTTGGTGCTGAGGGCTATAGCACAAGTAACCCGCTGTGATCGTCAAAGCAGAGCTGCCTAATTTTGGAGGCTGATGAAAATAGAGAGTATTAAGGCATTTGCAGTGCACTGAGCAAAGATTTTTTACCAAAGTCTTCATTGGGCAGCTTGACAAACCATCAGATGGTTTTCAGTCAATACTGACATCTTGTCTATACAATGGAGGCGCTTCCAGATCCACAAGAGACCTGGTGATTTGTGGCGTGCCATGATGCAGGAGGCTAAGGAGAGCAAAAAGCGTGATATGCAAGGGGACGCAAATGCATCCTGTGACGTCGGCGAGCATTTTGGTATCAATCTTGAGTACATTGGTTGGGTTTGGCGCCGTAATCGCTGCCCGGGATGCCTTCTACTCTTGTGCAGCTGCTTGGAATCGAAAAAGCTTTCGAATTCTCCGAGGGAAGAAGGCATGGTCAACACTGCCCTTCCGCAGTACCCCAACTGGGACCGCCGCTCTGATTACTACCAGAGCATGGCTTCAGATACATCATATGAGTATTGCCTCCATGAGCTCGAATTCGAATGAGCCCACATGTGACATTTATAATGAATGCTAGAGGCTGCCACATGTGTGCTGCACCATATTTTGGCAACTGGGCATTGGCCTTTGCTACTTGGCTGTTCGCGGCGAATGTCTCATATTGGGCATCACAGCCAACATTGGCGCCATGGGAGCGTCTTTACAGATGAGTTCATGAGGGCATTATTTAATAGATTGTATGAGAGGGCGTCCTCCTGAAGCATTGGCGGCCTGACCAGGCGCTAGTTCTCGGAAGTGCAAGCCTGATGGGGGTCCTAAATCGCGGGCTCAGAAAGTTGGTGTCTTCAAAATCCTTCCACGATCGCCAAGTAAGGATCAGTGTGGCAACATTGGCTGCCCAGTGCTTCAAATTTATCTTGTAATTTGAATGTGACCTTGGCAGCGTTGTACATTCAATGATTGATGCGTCAATTAACAATCTGAATGCGGTAGTGCCAATGAGGCTAAAGCAATGCAGGGCTTGCTGATGGGCCACTATCACGGCTTGCATCCCGATACATTCCTTCCTTCCTTAAAACAACTCCCCAGTCGGGAATGACACCGTGCAAGGTCGTGGAACCTCGGATGGACAAACTTATCGCTTTTGACAAGGTAAAATAGTTCCGCAATCTCTCTCTGATTTCTCTTCATCTCGAAGAGAGGTTCTCTTCAGCAAAAAGGCGAGGCTTGAGAAAATGGCGACTCTACGTAGGCGGTATACCGTCAAGCCGGGTTTGGAATCTCAATTGCACTTCTGGCCTGTATGGAAGGAGAGGCAGGGTAATCGTGCTGTCCTGAACGTCCTAACCCATATTTGAATAATGTTTTGTGGTACCATCTCTGTCCATTCCAGGGTTTCAACTTCTCCGTGACGGTGATATCATCAACAAATTCTCGCAATATCTACCTGCCGCACAGAGTCTGTGCGTCTTCATCGCACAGGTCTTCGATAGCACAAAGAAACTAGATCTACACATGCAGCGGCCAAAGCGACCACTGGTGGCACCTCTTGAGATCACCAGATCAAGTTCACACCTTTCGAGGCTGTCGTGCCAAGCCAGAGAGCAAACCAATTCGACTGACAACCTCCTGGTCGGAAATTAAAGCCCTCATTTAAGTATCGAACAGTGCGTGGCACAGGCTTACTCAGCGGCTGTGGATCTCCGTGCAGTATTTGAATCTAGGGTGCCAGCTTGCAAAGATTTGCACTTTCAACTTGGCGACCGTCTCTGCTTTGGGAGCCCGCGAATTTCCGAGAAATCGACCGTCACTAGAAAATCTCAAATGTTCCTCTCGGTGCCAGGACTTCCTGGGGCAACCCAGCCCTGGAAATTCCCGGGCTTTTCTCCTATTTCTGCAAAATCCTAGGACTGTATTCGCCTGGGAATCCCTGGGCTCGACACGATTCCAGGTATTCCTAGAAATGTGAAGTTGTCTACTGCATGCTGCGAGCACACCACTGTGCAAAAAAGGATGAAAAAGTGAACGAAAAAACAGAGGCAGAACGAGGAATCGAACTGGCAACCGCCTTAGCTCACGGGAACAACATCGTGCACTGCGAGCTTCGTACAAATGTCACCCTGCATGTCTAACCCTAAATGTCTTGACAACAATGCAAATATACTTGCTTATGTACAGTGTTATCTGACCCAAAAAATAAGCATTCTCGCCGGAACATGGCTCTTCGAGAGGTTTTAGCCTCGAAGTACGATGAAGGATGATTCTTCGACACTCATGGCAGGATCTGGATGCCGCGTGAGGAGGTATACAGCCGCGCAGTCCCGGAATACGCGGCATCTCGCACATCCCTCGAGTCACGAACACGCTTTGGCTTCGAAACATCAAGATAAGTATTATTGTGGCACATCCTTAGGACTTTAGGACGGAGCCGGGGCCGTAACCCCAGTAGATTTCAATTGTTTCGGATTTTTTGTAGCCTCTTGGGTGGACTTACGACTGCGACTTCCCGAGCAGGCGACGGGAACCAGGAAATCTTGGGCCATTCAAGCATGAGAAGTCCTGTCTTGATGCTTACTTCCAGGAATTCCCAGTCTGACCATGCTCAAAATTGCTCAGCGGCAGCACATCCCGGCAATTTCTGCGGTCAGGGGCTTCTAGGATTTCCTAGGAACAAGAGCGGTTTTGGGAATTCCTTGTGTTGGCAGACCCAGGATATCCCAGGGGCAGGCGGATTTTCGGGAAATCCCAAGGCTGGGTCGCCTGTAATTTCTTGAGAGTGGAGTAAATCTACAAAATTCTAGCACCAAAAGTTCTTAGCTACTCCTGAATTCAAGACTTTTCTGGCGTTTCTTGACTTCAGGCGCTCCCAGGATTTTCTAGGAACAAGAGCAATCTTGGGAATTTCTTGTACCGGCAGACCCAGGATATCCCAGGGGCAGGCCGTTTCCCGGGAAAACCCAAGGCTGGGTCGCCTGTAATTTCTTGAGGGTGGGGTAAATGCTGGAGATCCCTGGAAATCTAAAACAGAGTCGGACTATGGTCAGGCTGAGAATTCGGCTCTCGTTGGAGTGTCAGTATTTTCAGGTGAGAGGGTTGAGCGCATGGTTCAAGCGCCCAAGAACGCCTGGGCACTTCATGCCATTGCAGTCTGCCAGATGGAACTGGCCAAAGCCATTTCCCACTTGGGCCCAGACCATGAAGCTATTGACCTGTACCATCAAGCAGAGAACCTCTTCCGAAAACCTGGCGATGTTGACTACACAATGATAAGCATCTGCATGCAGAGGGTGGCAGCTCTGCAGGGGAAGAACGAGAGCAGGTCAGTCCCACTTTCACTTGATTGACTATGGACCAACCATGATTGACGCAGCCATAAGAGATTGGGTTACCACCGTTGCTGTGCTGCATGCTCTTTCATTTTGGATTTCACTTCTAGCAGGTTCCTGCCAGGCAGCCTGGCTGCGGTACTACCATGCAAAAGACAAGCTAGCAGCAAATGTGCATAAAAAGGATATGTTGGGATGAACATTTGAGGTGGTTGTGCTGTGTCCTGGCTGGCGGGGGCCGGTATATATACGGAGCACTGCGCCCACGGTTGAATGGATCTTGCTTGGATCCGGCAAGTCCAACAAGGGGTAGAGTTGTGGCAGCCGTAAACTGCAGCTTGTCTGTAGAACGCACCTTGCCTTTTGGCAGGAAAAGCGTTTGTTATTATTATTATTTAGGGTTTAGGGTTTAACCTAGTAATATTGCGTCTGCTGGGGTTTATTCTCATCTGATAACCCGTGCAAATGCAGGGAGGAGCTGGCGGAGGAGCTGCAAATTCCCAAGGACAATGTCCTCGATGGCAACAGCGTTCCTGGCTGAGCAATCCCATGTGCAATCTTTGAGCAGCTGAACATTGGAATGAGATCCCATTGAAACCCATAAATCGGTATTGTGTACCGTAATTGTTGATGAATTTTAGCCTCCCATGACTTCTGAAAATCAAGTCAAAGCTTATGCTAAGCTAAGGATTTCAATGACGTACGGAGAAGACAAACTTCAGCACTCTGAAGACTTATATATGATATATCATAAACCCTAAGCCCTAGTATATAGATGTAGAATAATCATACGCAATAGATATCTTTTTTGAGCCTCAAGTTGAGAATCTCAGAGAGACTGTAGAACAAATTATAATTTCACAGTAGAGGGCGGCCTCGGCCAAATGTACACCATGATAGAAGCCCTGTCGCAAGCAGGCTGAATGCATGCAAATTTCCACATCCATATTAGACTAGAAGTTGCAGCTAGCTAGCAGCTAGTATACTGATGAGCGGCAGACTTGTATGCATGCACTGCAATGGCAATTGCTTTGAAGAAGTGGTTTATGGTTACAGAAGTTGTCAAGTGCTGTCCTGGTCAAGCACACCGTCCACAACATGACCCTGAGGTGTGTGTGTTGCATAGAATTATAGTTCTTCTTTTTATTCAAAGGCACTCTTTCATGCCAGAACAAAACTGCTCAGGACATGCAAGGCCCTCAGATTTTCATTATCATGCGCAGCCTTAGGAAGCAATGCTGCCTTCCAGCACAGTATGGCTCAAAACTCATTGCATCTCATCCCTCAGCTCTTCTTCTCTTCAACAAGATGCTGCGTGGCTCTGATTGTCCGCTTTGTCCCGAGCGCAAGCCAATCCCGCAGCCAGAACAGCCCCGACACCAGTCCCACAAATGCAAAGCAGCCCGCAAAGATTCCACCGTACGCCAAAACTGCCCACGGCTGATTCGCGTCCAGGAACTAAAATAGTGCCAGCCACGCAACAAGTATCATTCTCTGTTGTTGGTGTTTTCAACACCAAGTTCAGACATCTTGCCAGAGAATACTTGGTGACTAAGAAGGAGTGCAAGGTATATATGCCTTTGCGGCAGGACAGGGAATATGATGATCAGGTTCACAGAGGAAAGCTGTCAGCCACAAGCGGCCTATGTTGAATGCTGCCAATGGCATGCAGTAAACACCTGCTTGGATGGTGAAGGTAAAGCAGCTGCGCGTGGATCTTGACTGGACAAGTAAAACACCGGCACAAGCTCCTCACAGAGGGCTGTCAAATGATGCGATACAGGAGTTTGGAGGTGCGCACCGGGTATAGCCAGAGGCCCATCAGCCGGAAGTAGGTGAACGACCAGAGGCCAAAGGTGGCCACATAGATGCCGAGGTAGCCCATGAGATAGGGTACAAAGGGGATGGAGTTGAGGAACAACTCCCCCAGGATGAACGCCATGTTGGCTCCATGCTGCAAATAACAAGCCCCAGAGTGTTCAGTAACACTGTGCTGCCTACTTGGTGGCGTCTTGGAGTATTTAGTAACTTTGTGCTGCACACTTGGTAGCCTCTTGGAACCCGCTCAGCCGTTGTAAGAGGTAAACAGAGCAACGCAAAGACAGGAATGAGAAGATGACACTGAGCTGCGTCTGTACAGCGCATCAGACTGCATGCTTGTGGCAGTGGTGTGCTGCGCTCACCGTGTTGTAGGAGTAGAAGTTGAAGAACATCTTTTCGGCCCAGCGGACCTTGGCAGCATCTGGGTTGCTGCGCAGCATGGGCACCAGGACCAGCCAGGTCAGCGTGTCAACCATCAAAACCCCCTGCATGCACCAGGGAGTCAAAGCAAGCATGATACAAATCTTTCCTGTGACTCCACTTGCCGCGAGCACATCTTGACGTTCCGCAAGCTCAACATGTGCCTTGGAGGTGATAAGGCAGTGCAACAGATCCCGTGCTGGCTCCCCCAACATTCCAAAGGGTCACACATCTGCACTTTTCCGACTGTAAATTGGAGTACTCTACTGTGTAGATCTACTCAATGCCAAATATGGCTGACTGCACTGCAGAGGGGTCTCACCGCCACTGCCACATGCAGCACCGCAATGACTGCAAACTCCAGCCGATCCACAGTCTGCTTGGCAGTTTTCGGCTGCGTCAAACTCCGATAGCTCGCAATTGTTGCTATCAAGAAGTAACTGGTCAGAAGCCACCATGTCCTGCAGTCAAAGAGAGTAATGTTGACTGCTGCTTCACCGCAGGTCCAGGGTGCAATCATCCCGGAGAAAGTGACAAGTATTTCTGATCATGCAAGTGCGGCAGCACTTAAAAAACTTACCACATGGTGAAGTAAGCAAAAATGTAGGGGCCCACAGAGACCGTGTGGGATACTCCCAGTCCGAAGCACCAAATCAGCAATGCCAGGCGGTATAGGAATAGCCATATTGGAGATCCTGCAAAGCAATCGAAATTTTTGGCCATGCTGCATGGTACGGGACCAATAATGTTACGAAAGGAGGACAGTGACTGCACTTCTAAAGACAACGTTCTGCAGGTGAGGGCATACCTGCACCCCAGCGTGTCTTTATGACTACAAGAGAAGAAAAATCCCAAGCGCCATTGGCACTGCAGGCATCAGCTTTCAGTCAACATTGGTTCTGCAGGCCAGCAGTAGGTAAGAGGCTCCAACCACCAGTCAGCGCACCTTCTGCTGAATGGCTTGATGCGTAGGATGTAAGCTGAAATAACAAAGCCGAAAGCTAGAATTGCAACGATCGATGCAGGTATCTTCGGAGTTTCTGGTTCATGAGACTTAAACAGATCGAACATTTCCTAGGCACCAGGCTATGTCTAACACTTAGCCCAGATGTGAGGGGCAAGGCTTTGAACGTTGTGAAGTGTCAAGTCTATCTAAGACTACTAAAGATCCTAAGGATGCTTAAGTACATCAGAAGTGCATTGCTATCATTCCAAAAGGCGCAAATTTGTGTGTGTTGTCTCTAGCTTCTAGGCAGGGTCGCGTCATTAGCCCTATCCAATTTCCTCAGGGGGTGCTGAAGACTAGGGTAGTGTTCAGTATCCCCCTGATTTCCTCATTTCGAGGGTCGATGGTAAAATTGTAACCCTCATCAAATCCTTTGGCCGTTGAATTTCACACTTCGAACATGTCACCAGCAGAATAAAAAAGAAGCATTTTTGGATTATTGTTGAGTCTGAAAGTACAGTACAGGTGCCACTACCCTGCTGAGCATGCTTACAACCCCAGACCCGAATTTGCCTTAAAATATTCAATCTAAATATAAAGTTTATATTTGCCTCAGGCTGGGCTTCAAGGTCAAACTTGATGTCCAAGATCAGAAATTTTCAAAAGTAGAAGTAAGTTACGGTCAAGTGTCGTTGCCACAACCTGTGCATTGCTTTCATGCATGGCAATATGATACATGAAGCAATACTCGCAAATACCCTTATGAAGGTAAATACCTTTGAAGGTGCACATCCAAAGTCACTGGCAGAGTCTGTACACCACATGTGCACCGTGCGCTGTGACAGCTGAGCACGTGCACGATGTGGCAGACTCTGCCCGAAGTCATGACACGGACTGCCAGCCTGAGTGTGCTGCATAATTATTATAAGCTGCCACTGGCTGCCAGCTTCAAGCGCTGCCAGGGCAAGGGCTAGCCTGAGCGTTGCAAGCTCAACTAGCATCTGAATTTGCTCAACTTTCAATGCCCTGAAAGCCTTATTCCAAGGCCTGAACATTGATAAGATCCTTTGGGAACGGAACACATCTGTGCATCTGGACCTATGTGCTTGTCCAAGCGTCAATGTCCGACAGCCTGTATGAGTCTCTGGTACCATGATCCTGCCTCGTTATGCGGACAAAGTTCCTAAATTTTCAAAAAATTAATTGCAAGCCTCCTGCTTTGCAGCAGGAGTCCAGCTGCAGCAGGACCCCTAAAGTTGCGTCACATGAGCCTCCTCCTCATGAGCCTCCTCCTTGATCAAGCGCAAACAGCCTCTCCTGCAGTGCATGTCCCGTACCACAACTTAATAAAATAAGAGCATCACATGTGATTGTACAATCATATGATGTGCCTCACTATGCGAACAACAACTCTGTCTTGCCTTATGATCCCTTGACTGGACCTTGCAGGACAATTGTGCATAGAGCAAGGCTAGCTGAGCAGCAGATGAGAACAATTTGAAGTAAACAGAGAAATATACGGTAGGCTCACGAGTGCGGTTTTGATGTTTATTGCTGTCACCCAGAGCTCAATATTGTCACCATGGAATGGGACAATGGCCGCCCATATATCACTAATCGTATGATCTTACAAATTTTAATAGCAGGACCGATGCACACATTGAATGCAGCCGCTGCGTGTCACACGGTGCAGCACACGAATACACGCACTTCCTTTGATTCCTCTCGTTACAATACTCTCAATGCATCTTCAAGGGTTTAGGGTTACATGAAGGGTTTTTAATCATATGTGGTCACATGCACGGTATACATGTAGAGCGCACGTACCAGGTTACATGTGATGCTCTGCCGCAGTGCAGCCTGCACAGTGACAGCCACCCCCCAGCGCCAGGCTGGCAGCGACTCAATCTGCCGCAGCCGCACCTCCTTGGCAGCTATGGTGCGTGCTGTAACCACCTGGAAAGCACGGCATCATGCCAGTCTGCCACAGTGTGCACAGCTACAGAAGATGCCCGAGACACTTAAAGTCTAACCAAACTCTGTATTATGAACCTGGCACTTGTTGCAGTGTACAGGAGACATACCTGACAATAATGCAGGTCCAGTGCTCCTGCCCAGGGGCACCCCATCAGGTCGTCAGGTGTGCATTCACTTCAAAGTATGGCTCTGCCAGCATCGTGCATGGTGGCACCCCTGGATCGTCCGAATCGTCTAAGTCGTCTGCAGCTGCCATATTCTCCTCTGGTTCTGCATCTGATTCGTCTGAGTCGTCCATTTCATCATCTGAGTCGCCACCGTCATCTTCAACCAGAGGGGCCAGGCCAGCACGCCGCTCCAGCTCTGCCAGACGCTGTTCGACATCCGAGAGACGAGACCAGTAATTCTGATTGGTCTGCAGTCGGCACATAAGCGTCAGAAGGCCCTGAACACCGTTCGGGGGTGATCTTGTCATGCCTAAGTTCGAGGTGTCAAGGGCACTATCCATCCTAGCATAGTGCAACCGAACGGGACCTCAACCTGAACTTGTTGAACCCGGGTTAGGGAGAACACAACACGCACCTTTATGAAGTACATAACCGTAGTTGTGAAGCCAAAGAATCCAACGCACAGCGATATCCTCTCCTGTCTCGTCAGTACTCCTGTCATTGTGAGCTTTCGCCGAATCGAACACAGTCAGGCTGACTCCCATTGGAAGTCGGGACTTCCAAGTGTGCTTGCTTGATGGGAATCACAACAACACTGGAACAATGGGTCCAATAGAGATTTAAGCGCTTTTAAAGAACCTTATTTTGCCAGCTCGAGGCACTGACCTTGATGCCTCGGGCAAGAAACGAACTGGCACCTTCAAGGTTCCTATTTAGGAATCGCCTCTCAGAGTCTGGTAGTTGACAGGTATCCTCATCTGCCTCATCTGCTTGGGCAAGTTCGTCCTGTGACAATCGTCCTTTGCATAAGCATTGGACAGGGTCACAATTACAGGCATGGCAGCTCCATCTGGATGAATGAAATGCCCAGAGTCCATGGTGGCACCCTTCCATGTCTTGAGCCATATGAGCCATGCATGTGCGCTGTAGTCCTGGGTCCGACCGAGAGTCTCCCATGCTGCCGCTTCCTTAGCATAGTCGTCCGAATTTGTTGTTATATTTGATACTGTGCTCAATGATACCGCGTGCCAATGCAATCATACTAGCAAGCTTGTGTCCTGCTGGCATAACCTGGATGTCTCCATAACCAATGGTTGTCAATGAAGGCTGTGGAATGAACCACCAACTTGGATTATTGCAACCTACGATGTTAGTGGCTGTGGCTGTGGCTAGGATTGCTGCTCATCTGCCAGCAGCGTTGGATCCTTAACAAAAATTTGTGCACATGCAATAAAGTATTGTGCCAGAGCATCAAGCGCCCACATGGTCAGATTTGCCGGGAGCGCTGAAACATTGTCAGAAATAGTCTTTACGGAATGAAGTGCTGAAAAAGACACTGCTTGCAAGCAAGTTACAGGGGAACTATAGGTTATACGGGTTGGCAAAGTCCAGCGTAGAAAGTACGCATGGCTTGGTGGGTGCCAGATCTTAGACGATGGGTGCAGAGTATGAGCAAGAACCCTGAAGACACAGTTCCCGGAACAGTTTCCATCATCATGATGGGCCATGATGGCACTGCCACGTGTTCAATTCAAGCATATAGGAAACCGGTTGCAGCAGTCTTAGCTAGTCGCGCATGCGACACTACGGTGTACATGTAGTGTTCATTTCCACTCAGCGTTCCACTGCTGATTCCAAGTTGGCCAGTCAAATTCATATGTGGGCTCACGGTGACTCACCTCGGAGGTGAACCAGATGTTGTGAGGCGCATGCGCAGCCCCTCGAATGGGGACCCCATTAATGTAAGCCTGATCCTCAGGGCACGTCCAATCTTGTCCTTCATGTCCTTAATAAAGTCAAGGTGCCCTTCAGTCAGATTGCTGCATTGTAATGAAAAAATATTCCTCAACAGCGGCCCACTGGCAGCCCCATCTTGTCCAGATCAGCTCCCGAGCCCTGATTTTCTTTTTGTTTCCTCTTCTCTTTCTTTCTTTCTGGTATTTCTTGCCTGGCCCAACTCATTATACCTTGAGATCTTCAATGAGGTGAATCCAGCTGTCCTTTCGAACTTTGTGTGGTGCATCAGCCAGTCTAGGCAACTCAGAAGCGCCAAGGGGAGTATAATGTTCTACAGCGCAGCTTGAGCTCAACTGACTCAGCATTTGCATCAAGAGTCTCAGAACACACGATCTCGATTCCTGATTGTACATGAAATCCTTTAATTAGAGAACACCTACAACCGCTGCACAATTTCTTGAGGTCCTTCTGTTGAAAGAGTGTCAGTGTCCGTCCTGCAGGAGAACTTGTCTATAAAGTATTGCAGATATGCAGGCCCTTGGTCCTGCGCATCTTCTTGATCCTAGAGAAGCTCAGAGGCTGAATCTTGCTGTGCTGAAGCGTATCGACTCGGCGACTGAGCAGGTGCCTAAGGAAGTAGCAGGGCTGATCTGACTTGTTGTCACAGCCATGTTTTGTAGGATTTTGTTTTGCAGTTAGTACACCATGCAGCGAAAACTTCTTCTTTTGAGAAGTGTGCTACTGCAGGTGCTAGCTTCGGCCAATCATGTTGCTTTGTATGACTTCGATCAGGACGACAGTCGCTGGGTGCGCCTCAATTCGCTTTGAATGCACCCACATTCTTCATAATAGATGCTTTTCGTATATTTTCAGCGCTGTCCAGGTTGGAATGTTTCTAAAATGAATCTTTTGTAACTGCAGGTTCGCAAGGATGTGGAGGGATCACTTTTTCTCATAAAGCGCAACGTTGCACCGTTGTATCAGATCATCATCCTGAACAAGAAGAGCCAACGTAAGTTTTAAGTGCAGAATTCTCAATGATAGCAAAGCCACCTACTGTTCTGCATGCCACAGCTTGCCTGCCACCCTTGGATCTGCCACTCTGGATTTTATGCTGCAGAGAACTACGTCGAGGATGTGCTGGGGAACTTCCAGTTCGAGAAGTCCAGACCATACCTCTTGTACCGCAACCGCAAGGACGAGGTCGGCCACCCTTTCTCTGAAAATGACTTCCAGCCACAGCCTGATCACTGCGCTAGTTTACTGTTTCAAAGGGATGTTACATGCCGCTGTACTGCCATAATTGCATTTGCCTAATCATGCAAATCAAAATAATCTCTGCTGTTTCCACTGTGGACACCATGAAAGGTACACACTGCTGCAGGTTGTGGGGATCTGGTTCTATGAGGAGGAGGAGGCTGACAAGGTGGAGGCTGTGCTGCACCAGGTCCTGGCTTCCTACCCAGGCAGCCCCAGCGCCCCTCAGCAGGTACGCGCCATGGTTGTGCCACCCCTGCCTCGAGCAAAATGCCATTTTGATTTGCACCAGCGGCATGATCCGCGCAGACTACTAGCCGGCTCCCTGCATGCATTTGAGCGCAGTGACAGGGGCCTTGCTCTTTAGTAGTCCTCCTTGCTTGAGTTCATCCTCTTGACAGGCAGATATTGCAAATGACCACTGTGCAATCACAGCAATTTCAACGGCATATTCTCATGCATCTCACACAATGTGCCGATTGATTTTGCTGACATGCAGCAGGTGCCGGAGCAGCCCGCAGCCTCGCACCCAGCTGCAGCCGGGGATGACTCCTTCTGGGATCAGCGCGCCCCGTCACCGCCGTCCGACTTCGACCCTTTTGCCGGCCGCGCCGCTGTTGCCACGCCCTCCTCTGCGATCATAATGATGACCCCCGGACCCCCCGCCATGACCGCCACGCCGCCCAAATCCCCCGGCAACTTCCTCAGAGGTGCGCAGCAGACGGGCGCAAGTTGCTGATGACTGCTGGCGGTACTCTCAGGGGCCTGGGTGTGTGCATGTGAGAGGAGAACTAATTACTACCTGCAGGGTGATCTGCCAGTTTGGAACTCTGTCAGATGAAATGAGGTCCAGCCGATGCACCCACGCTCATAATGGTAGAGATCAGCGTATGCTCAATCATAGCCCCAACCTGAATTGTCAGAAGCCACGAATATTGCAAAGTGGTCCCTCAGGAAAACACCCCACATTTTGACAGTGTTACTCCGGCGTCTTTAGAGCCTGGAATGGCAGCTGCCTTCATACGCGGAGGATTCACCGTCTGTAAGCGGCAATCTTAAGCTCCTTCTGGACCGTTGCATGCCCGCAGGTGCTCAAATCTCTAAGGAAACCCCAACACAATGCCTGCAATGACTATGTTTAATCATTGAATAAAGAAGGGCTTATCAACTTCATGCGCGCAGGAGTGAATGGGCTGCGGGACGGCAGCGTGATGACCCCGGAGCAGTCCAACCTGGCCAAGCTGCTGGCCAACATGAAGGTGGCATCGGGCTCCTCGGGGGGCGCGCCCACTCCCAGCAGCGCTGCGACCGCCTCCACGCCACCGCCCCCACCGCCGGGGGGACCCCACCACTCCGCCTCCACCTCGGACCTGCAGCGCCCCACGCTGCTTACCCCAAAGTTCTTTGCCGCACGCGCCGCGCCCTCGCCCACTGCCTCCGCGGTGAGTGCCTTGAGGTTTCTTTAAATACAAACAGAACCTGTGAACATAGTACGATGTGCAGCAGAAGCTTCAGCCCAAGGGTAGCGAGTTCTGCAGTTGACAGTTTGAGGAACAATGAAGCAACTGGTGGTCTCAATGATCTGGTTGATCATGAAACTCATGTGCTTTGGGCAGTTAGATGCGACAAGTAGTGCGCCTCTCACAGCTTGACCGGGCAGCAATGCTGCCTTTAAATTGGTGTCCTTGGCCAAAAATCGTGCTGCGTGCACATGCCAGAACCTGTCTGGAGGCCTTCTTATGAGCGATTCTGGATATCTGCGCAGGCGCGGATGAACGGCGGCAGCAGTGTCACCGGCCCGGAGGAGGCAACGCCGTCGGAGACGCGCGGCAGCATCAACCCGGACAACTCGGCGTCGTCGGTGCAGCGCGCTCTGTCGGACCCGCTCTCCGCCACACCAGCGCTGCCAGAGCCGCAGAAGGGGCTGATGGAGGACACCTCCCTATCGCGCTTCTTCCCCTTGTAAGTATTTTGTACCCCTTGGCGGCTACCCCTAGGCCTTCGCATTTTGTCAGGGAGTACAATACCTAAAAACGCCTGAGAGATGTAGTCAGATAGGATATCTCCTGCAATTGCTAATGTCTCTGGATCCTGAGTTCCATGTCCTGGAGAATGCAATGGAGACATAGGTTGGCTCTGTGTTCCTCTGGGCCATCCACGTGTCTTTCAGTCGTGAGCCAGATCTGCCCCTGATCCTTGGCTTGTGGTGGCATTTCAGAAGCCAGCAGGGCCAGCACCTGTGCATGAGTGCCTGTTTTCGTCCCAGCATTGCTCCTTCCTCGTGATTATGGGCTCCCAACTGCTGCGTGTCTCAGTATGCCCCTGCTCTTCTGGCTGTCTGTATGGAGGTCAGGGCTTTGCCCGGACCCTTGCTGAGCGGGATTGCTGCTGTGCAGTGTCTTACGGCAGGATTGAGGAATGTTAGAGAGCATTCCTGTATGGTAAAAAATCACGGGGCAGAATTCATTATCGGTTGCGCTGCACAGGGCCGGACTTGCTGGAGCGGCAGGGGCATCCACGCCAGCATCTGCATCAGCAGGAAACGCTGTAGCACAGGCGGAGCCGGCATCGCCAGCTGGCGGCCAGCGGGAGCGGCTGCGGCAGGCCATAGCCGCGCTCGCCAAATCAGACGTCTTCCTGGACGTGCTCGCCAAGGAGCTGTCCGCCGCAGGGCTCTGGCGCTGATGTCAGCGCGCCACATTAGCTGACAGCTCAGTGCTGCTGCTGCTGATGTCAGCGCGCCACATCAGCTGACAGCTGCTGCTCAGTGCGCTGCTGTGTGATATGAGCCGCTGCAGATTGAACGGTTTTTTGTGTTGTAGCTACTCGAAGATGTACGGGCAGGCATGTGTGGCAGGACAGGTGCAAAGCTGCGTCAAGGGGTGTCAGGCCGTCCAGCTTTGGAACAGTAGCAATTTCTCTGATCTGTCATGCACCACGTCCCTTTCAGAGAAGTGAGCAGGCGATGAGCAAACCCCCGCAGCTTGTCATCAAGTATGCTGAGTGTTATGAGACCTCCTGGGTTGTTTTGGAGCGATGCGCAACAGCTGTGCATGTGGATGTCTGAACCTGGCTGTGTCAGTGGCCGATCGGCCCTCTTACGTATACTTGAATAATATACCTGGGCATGGAGTCTGTGTCTGATGATAGCTGGGCCAATCGGGGCTAGTTGTAGTGCACTGAAGGAGGCTGCACCAAATCGGTTACATCTACTGCAGCTTCATTGAGTGACGAATGGAGGGAGGGACATCCATTGTTCCCGTCTATTTTCAGAGTGCTGCATCGACAACGGATGCGGTCTGGACCTAATTGGCTTTCTTTCAGCTACAGCACTCTGCTGGATGCTGATCTGGAATCTGCTTTCCAGCGATGTGTGAGAATCCCTGTAGGTATCTGATGTGCGATGGTAGTGTCTGGCATGTTCCAGCCAAAGAGATTTTGTTGGTATCTGGTATTGCTGCCATTTCTGGGCACTGTGGTCTGTGATGCCAGCTTGTGGTAAGAATAGTGCTGGTGTGGTAAGGATCTATTCTCTGAGTAATGCATGGCAAAGGCAAAGTGGAGCGTGTACATAAGGCACAGCTTTGCGGCTGAGAGGCGAGATGCTCTATGCATTGGGATTTTCCATTAGTTTGTCCAATGTGAGGTATGAGGCGTGCTGATCTGTAGTGTATGGCTTATGCTAGAGCTTTGCTCATGCAATGGCTTTGCATTTATATTCCATGGGCATGACTTGTCTAGGTGTGTGCATACAACTCCTCTTCTCCTTTTTACATGTGTAATTTTCCCATCTGATTACCCAGTCGGCTCGGCTTCACAAATCAACACAGCGCAGGCCTCTGCCCCACCGATACACTCCGCAAACAAACATCTTCTGTACAGCTTATCACACATACACTGCCGCAGCCCCTCTCGAAAGTGATCTTCTCATACAGTACACTCAAGCGCAAGCAAACATGACTCATGATAACTCAGTTGCCTGGCACAAACTTCTGGGCCCCAATAGTGAAGCCGTTGACTGCGAAGGGGTCGGCCAAATGGTCCTCCAGGTTCTGGATGGGGCCCTGCGCATGCATGCAGCACCCTCTGACTATCCATTCAAATTCAAATTCGACAGCATGATTGTTGCAAAAACAGCTGAAACCGGCCATCACCCCCTCAGCCAAGGCAGTTCAACTGAAGGCCTGGACAGCATGCAGTCACGAGTGCCACATATGGAGTACTGCGGACTGCTGTGGCGCAGCAGTGGAAAAAAATGATGGCTGGAAAGCAGCTCCTGGGGGTGCCCTAACCCAGCTGAAGAAGAGCTTACAGGATGCTGCAATATGGATGGCGCTTTGACAAGGTGGTAGCATGCGACGTCAGAACAGAATGGGCAAGTGCAAGCACCTTTCCGGTGACGATGGCCTGGACGAAGAAGCCGAGGGCGGCAAATTGCGCCAGGCGACCGTTCTTGATCTCTTTCACCTATAGCGGCAGAGACAGCAGTCAGCAGTTGTTGCAGCCACCGCCTCTGATCTAGCTCCATTGCATTTCTAGCCCTATAATTAGGCTGTGCCTTGAGGGAGTAGTTCCGCAACAATAGGATGCATGCACCCACTTTTTTGTATGCAAAGTCCCTTATGAGAAAACAGACTGCGCAGCTGTGAGCAGACCAGCCTGCTGGTGCAGCAAAGCCCTCTGCGGATAAGACATTTGCTGCTGACAGGCCAGGTGTTGGGTGCAGCACAAGCGCTGCAGCACAATGAAAGCATGTACTGCACTGTGAGATCTAGTCTGGGGCACCAGCTGATCCACACTGATCCACTCAGACATGCAGAGTCCATACATGCAAGCGGAAGATTCAAGCAGATGCTTACGAGCAACGTGAGCTCTTGAGATTGGCAAGATTGATACGAGTATTGAGGGTACTGAGATACGAGTAATCATTAGTAAAGGTGCGGGAGGGAACGCGCGGGGCCGCGCCTTGAGCTCGGCGAAGGTGTCGGGGTCGTCGGCGAGGCCCAAGGGGTCAAACGCGCCCCCCGGGTACAGCGGGTCGGTGATCTCGCCGGCCGGGCCGCCGTTCACGCGGTAGCCCTCCGCAAGACCCAGCAAGATCACCTGTAGGCATGGCAGCAAGAGGTAATCAGACAAGCGGCTGCAGCAAACCACATTTCAAGTAACATCCAGCTGTGTGCTATACTTCTGTCCTATGTGGGTCAGACTTGTTTGGTGGTCAACCTAGGGCAAGCAGGAAATACAGGCGAAGAAGAAAGGGAAATTTCTGCATAGGACGAGATGCTTGACCAGGTGGACGCAATTAGGAAGAGAGCGCACACGCGAGAAGTAAAAGCACTGCACGCGCCGTCGCCTGTGCGCATCTCATGCAGTACTGCAGTGCATGCTGTGGCTGCATGATCAGCTGTACGCACTTGCCCTGCCGCTAAAGCTTTCGCACTGAATAATTAGTGAGTGCAAGGTGAGCTTGTGCTGTGAGATCTCACCTGGGTGGCGACGGTGGCGATGATGGACTGGGCGTGGACGAGGGAGGGGTTGCCAAGGTAGTTGAGACCGTCAGCACTGAAGATCTGCGCGCCCGCCTTGAACCAAACCGCCTCCTGGAACTTCACGCCCCCGTACTTCTCCTGTGGCAGACGACACATGAGCATCTGTCAGGGAGGCTCAAATCTGACAATGCAGTACAATCGAGGCAAGCACCTCTGTCAGGTAAATCCTTTCGGTAGCACTTCAAACTGCGTCACGTGTGCAATGTGCAGCAGACATGCGCGGTTAAGGCCGCAAGGCAATTTGTGCAACAGGTGGAGATGTGGCGGCGACGGCACCAGGACCAGAAAGAGCGACAATTTTTGTGGCATCCGCAGCTCACAATACAAACAGGAGATATCAATTAAGGTCAAGCTGATGCCTTAGCGTCCACAGGTTTGAAATCAAGGTTAGAGGGGAGATAAAAGGGTCGCGCACCAGGAGCTCAGGGGTGACGATGCCGAGGGTGCCCAGCAGCGCCCAGCGCGAGTGGATGACCTCAATCTCACGGTAGCGCGAGAACGTCTCCGGGTCGGCAGACAGACCGGCCGTGTCCCAGCCGTAGTCACCTGCGAGTCAGTAGCGCTGTTGTCATCAGCCCACCAAAAATTTCATGTTCACCTGACTGACACACTAGGGAGATTTGCAGCTGTACCGGTTGGCGAGGTGCTGACCTGGCTGACAGGATGGGTGGTGCTTGATTTGAGGCACTTGCAGGTTGGTATTATGGTAGAGATTTGGCAAATGGAGTCAGACAACGTCTTTTGGAGATGGCAGGAAGGGGGAAGCGGGGCTCACCGGGGTATTCGCCCTTCAGGTACGACGGGGTGGCACCGTCGGAGTAGGGTCCCAGGAACTTCGGCCTGCACACAGGATACCCAATTTCATACGTGCGACAAATATTCGGGAGCTCGAGTGTTGCAACAGAGCGCCTGATGCCTGCCAGCAACAACGGAAATGATTTTGGGTTTTGATCGGTATTCTCACCTGTCAGGACCGTACCACTCGATGCTGGCGCGGGTCACCTGCTTTCCCTGCAGAGAAATAAACCTTGTCAGGCACACCGCACGACTGCACCTGCATGAATTCCGAAGATCACAAAGACACGAGCCCAACATCCTCATTCAAGATTATTGTGCTGCTCAATTTCCTTTTCTGCAACAACAATACTCTAGGGCGTTGGAAAACGCCTCGAGGACATGTCAGAGACTCCGGGCAGAAGCCACCAACTTGGCAAGATTGCCATCTTGTACTGTTCAGGTGAGTGGGACCCACTGTGCAGCAATAGAAATCTACCGAAGCACAGTGCAGTGTTTAAATAACGTGATTCAGGCCATCGAAACAGGTTCAGATGTCAGTCGCACCTTGCTCTTGGGGGAACTGACGGTGCGCCGGGCGCTCACGACGAAGCTGTTTGACAGGAGGGCGGAAGCCATTGTAGCAGCCTTGGCGTCAGAGACGGCAGAGAATATAAATTGAAAGCTGGAAAGGTGGCAAGATGTTTATGGTTTGGTTTGGTCAGCTCTCGCCCTGCGGTTTTGATCGAGTACTGCACGTGCAGGCACACGCCATGGCAGGTGCGGGCACGCGGTATCTTTGTCCTGATCACTACGGATTGGCCCAACAGCACGTGACACTATCTCCCAAATTTGATCCGAACGCACGGTTGGCGCAGGAGCTGATGGCCTAGCATCCACTGTTGAAATGCTTTCGAGTGTTTGAGACAGCGGAGGTAAGAGCGCTCTGGAAGTTGTGGCAGAAACTTTGCACTAGCATGAAGCCGTGTTGCGAGCACGTGCACAAAATGTTCCAAATGGAGGGAGCTTTTGGTTGAGCTGAAAGAAGAGCATTGGAGTTGCCATAATATATAGTGCTGATCGCATACAAGCAGATTTTGTCCGTTCTGCCATCAGCTATGCACATTATTCTGGCGGTTACAGCAACCGCTCAAATCTCACAGAAGAGTAGAATCGTCCAAAGTGCATTGTCGAAAGGACAAGCGAGGGCGTCTGCATCGCTGAAAAGGGATCACTTGGGCAACATGAGCTTAGCGAGCTTCCATTACGAGGTTTTTGGAAAGGTGCTTTATGAACAAGATCATCTGCACGCCGTGGCCCAACACTTTCTATTGCCCATTTACCGGTGTTAATGAGGCAATTCGTTCAACATCGGAGCGTCGTTTGGTAAATATTGGTCCTTTCCACAGATTCAATGTCTTGATTGATCCTGCAGGTGCAAGGCGTATTTTTCAGGGCCTGCACAGCTGAAGAAGCAAACAACCTGGGGATCGTGGGGTGGGTGCGCAACACATCATCCGGTTCTGTGGAGGGTGAAGCTCACGGTCCTACAGCCAAGCTGGCCCTCTTCAAGGTGACCAGCAGAGCCTCACAGATCTCGCGTCTGGCAGCACTTAATACCATGCACCATACATTGCCTAATCACCTCTGCCTTGAGTATTCTTGTGCAGCAGACATGCCAAATGCAGATGCCTGATAAAGTCCAGTGCTTTCTCTGCGGCTTGGTCTGGATCTGATGCCCGTTCAATGCAGTAGCTTCACACCCCGCATAGCGGCCTTGCCCAATCAGCACATTTCTTGGCAGGTCCTGCCTGCAGCATGTCATGCAATTGAGCAATTCTGTGGGACGCTGTGCAGGACTTCTTGCAGCACAGAGGATCGCCTGGCTCGCGCATTGATCGGTGTGAGATCACGCAGGAGCAAAAAGACTTGCTGGAACTGTCATATGCTGAGTTTACTGTGCGAAGATGAGCGCCATATGGCCAATCGGATAGAATAACTGCATGTCGTCTGGGAAGCATATCGCTCAACGCTGGGACACATGCTGTTGCACAGTGCATCACTTGTGTCTTCGAGCTGAGCTCTGGGCTACTTTCATATTTATCGAGACCTGCAGAGTGACAGGTCAATATAAAGGGATTTCTGCAAGCACTCTCATAATGCAAAGCACATCAGCTGTGCGCTGGTGCTAGCAGATACCATCATTTGCGCAACTAGGGCATGCGCTATTTGGTACTCTGGAAGGATTGCAGATCTCTACCAGGCTGGTAGCAAAGGCTATCTTGTCAGATCTAGGTAGAGCATGACCTGCATTCCACTATTAAATTAGAGTTTTATTCGCCCAGCATCGCAAGAGTAGGATGCTGCACACTCGAGCCAATCCAACGCACCGTCTTTAACGGCGTGAGCTCAATTCGAAACAAATTGCCTGCAATATCTTCCAAGTACGCTCCCACTCGGTGCGGTCATTACAAGGAGAGCTAGGAGAGCTTTTAATGACAATTGACAGCGACGGGCGTTACCAGGGGACCATAAACTGATTTTTGTAGGTTAGATTATCCTGCTTTTCCCGAGTGGAGTAGAAGAATAGGAAACCCCCTTCTTCTACTCCCCTTACTTTTATTTTGATGATACCACTGATGAGTCATGGACTGGATCGGAGATTGGGAGGTCCTCAAGGTCCCAACTTGGAGGTGCAGCTTGCAATTCATTGAGGCATCATGGATCGCCACCAGCAGGGCAGGAAGCTTTGGGTGCTCATGATTGGGCAGACTCATCAGTATGCAGCATCAGGAGTTGGGCTGGGGTGGGGCATACAGAAATGGCATTGGCGGCCGATCATGCATGGGAACCAAACAAACAGTAGATGCTACTGCGGCAGATCACCGAAGTAATTACAAGCTGTGGGCAGCTGATTTCCTCCAGACAGAACCCTGACACCACCTTTGCGTAGTGGTCTGGTGGTGCCGCACAAGTGGGGCGTGGGTTGCTGCACCTGTGAGACCTGGCCATAAGCTCTAGGGGCCATAAGCTTTAGGGGCCAGATTCAAAACAATCAAGAGCAGTTCTTACATTAATGGTCTTTTCTAATGTTCTTACAATATTGGTCCATCGGTATGGCATCACAGTGGGTACAAGAATAGTGTACACAATATCAAACAAAGACTCGACCAACTTGGGCATGTAGGGCAATTTCAAATCCTAAGTAAGTTACCAAGAATATTGATGAATGGCCCCGGCTGGCGGGGGGCAATATAAATACTGAGCACCGTGCCTACGGTTGATTGGGTCTTACTTGGATCTGGCGAGTCCAACAAGGGGTAGGATTATGGCGGCCTTCAACTGCAGCTTGTCTGCAGGACGCACCTTGCCTCTTGGCAGGAAAAGCGTGTAATAATAATAATAATAATAATAGATTAATGTGGCCCATTTTTAAGCACTGACAGGCAGCGGCCCCCACCAAAATATACTGGAATAACAAGCCGCTTGACATGATAATACAAACAAAAGAGCACACAAGAAGAAGAGATCTTTAGTCCCGGAGGTGGCAAACCAATAATCTTCTTTGAAGTGGCATGCGCCACACTCTGCACATGGCTGACATGGCGCCTTGGATATAGGTGCTGCAACGGTCGTATATTGTATATTTGCGCTGTCTGCCCTAGATTGTAGAAATAATCAGGACCAGCAAGCGTTGTTACCTTGCAAAGAGAGAATGTCACTAGGGGGTCTGCCTGCTGAGTGTCTTGGGAGAGCAAGGCAATCTGCCCTGCAACCAACTCTCTGTTTGCATCCGTTCAATTCACCCGTGAAGAGTGCCAAGCTAATGGCGCACAGCTGGACACCGCTCCGCCTTTAGCACGGGGTTCATCAGTTCAGGCACATCCTAGCCAGTAACTTCAGTGGCAGCAAAGCCCCAGGTGGCCATGGCAGCCGCCCTACTGCAGGGTTGTCTCGTGCGCGCCTGTCTTGGGTACCTATCTTGTTCAGGCTGTGACCTATTCTGACGCAGTATCATAAAAAACGCTCAATGGGCAGCGCTGCGCCCAGCGCTAGCGGTCTCATTAATGAAATATTTCACTATCAGCCTACTAGCTTGATACTGTTCTATTTGGTGCTGTCTTGTCTTGTCCGAGCACAAATTTGGCAGGGCCTATCTTGCAGCGGCCTGTTTTGGCGCGGCCTGTCATGGCAGCTATCCCTTTTGAATTCGAAATTTGAATCCTCAGGCGAAGAGAAAGCGCAGATCGTCCTCGGTCAGCCGGCCGAGCGCCTCTGCGTCGCGTCCCACTGTCCCCTCAAAAACCAGCTGCTTCTTCTCCTGCACGAAGCCATTTCACCACACCCCATTTCAGGTACTCTGCTTACACAACTCGCACCTACGGTGGTTCAGGCCAGAATCTGCGCTTTCCACAAACCTGAGCCACAATGTGACTGACACATCTGGCGTGTGTCTGGCCTACAATAAATTTCCTCCGAGCTGGCGATCACCCACTAGCAGACGACGAGTGTCACAGATCGGCACCGATGGCTGATTTTCAGATCCAAAAGGGTCATCAGTTACCAAAATGTGCTTGTCTGGTCTAGTATACTAGTCACTTGTGACAGCGAGCTGCTCCATGGGAGCACCCTGTGTGGTGCTCCACTGCATTCTGATGCATCCATGGATGAACAGGCATGCAAAGCGCCCAACTGGTGCTTAAGATTTACCTATCCTATCTACCCAGCCCCTTTACTCTCACCCCTGGTCTCTAAACCCTACAACGAACAGAAAGGAACAATGCTCCTGGATTTCCACCCACCTGCAGCTTGAGGATGCGTTCCTCAATGGTCCCGGCGATGATGAAACGCGTCACAGCGATGGGCTTGAACTGGCCCAGTCGGTGGATGCGGTCCTGCGCCTGCGCCTCAACGGCAGGGTTCCACCTGCAGAGCAGCAGCCGCAGCATTCGATCTCCTGGCAGCATCTGTTCTAACCAGGGTCACGGCATGCTGCGAAATCTCAAAGGATGATGCGATACTTGGCGGAAAATAAGATGCCCTCAACACATTAGGAACGGATTCGCCAATATTGTTCTTGCAGGCAGAACATATGTATAGCCAGGCAGAAAAGAGCCTTTTTATGAAAAACCAAGGTGAACTTTTTTTGGATTTTATTTCCTCTCTGTTTGAGTATGCACAGAGTTGGAGATGGAGTGATTCCTCAAAAAGACTCCAAAGGTCCAAGAAAAGCGATTTTCAGAGCATCGCATAGTATGGCAATCTACTCGCCGGAACTTAAATGCTATAAGATGGTCGCATTCTATTTTATATAGCATGATTTGCATTAGCGCATGCAGTGACCCTGGTTCTAACTCACATTTTCCCAAACCCATTGAGTGTCATTCTGGATTTCACTGGTGGTAGACAGGGACCAGTGTGGGTGGCCTGCTCGCCCGACAGATGGGGGATAATCCGCTGCAGGCCAAACTCCTTCACCCCGATACATGAAAGGTGATATACCACGCAATAGCGCACGTAATGCTTATGTCTGCAATGCCGTTTTGCAGATAGGCAGATCCCAGAATCACCCACCCCTTGTCAACCTCTCGAAACCCACAAGTCTGCTGACAAAGGCATGCATCAAACACAACCCGCCGCAGGAAGACTGTTTATAACCAGTGACTCACCAGGGGTCCATGAGCATGACGTGGGAGGCGGCTGTGAGGTTGAGAGCGACGCCGCCGGCCTTGAGGCTCATGAGAAAGACCGTGACTTGGGGGTCGTTGGTGAATGCGTCGATCATTCGGTCTCGAGCCTCCATGCTCATGCTGCCCTCCAGACGCACGCACCGGATCCCAATCTGCGCAAAGAAGTTCATTTCGTCGTCTTCTATTCCGATGCTCTCAGAGAAGGGCTTTGAGCATTGAGATTGCACTGCATGAGCGCCAGGCACAGGATCCTGCACTCGTTGCCAGGGGACCCGTCTGGTGCCGATTTTTGGACCCGAGAGGTCTCAAGACATGCATGCATGCATCTGTTAATCTACTGCACCAGGATATTCTGACGCTTCCCGCTCTTGAGAGCATCACACCCAGGTCCATCCAGCTTCCTGAGAAGGACCAAACAGTCTCTTCCAAGGCGAGAACACCTTTGCAATCACCGGTCTTGCAGCAAGTACATTAGACCAGCTTCATTCCAGATAAAAGGCACACCACACGTCCCTGGCGACCCACAAAATTCCCTGCTCTTTGTTCACCTAGTACAACAAACATAGAGAACCTCCGATCCGCTCGCCTTCAGGGCGCACCTGCTGCAGGCGGAAGTAGATGAGGTCGAGCATGGAGGTGAATTGGGAGAAGACCAGCGCCTTGGCAGAGGGATCGGCCTGCAGCATGCGATGCAGCTCCTCGCGCAGCGCCTCGATCTTGGTGCTGCTCTGGAAGTCGGCCAGCTTCACCCGGTTCAGAATGCTCGCCTTGCGCGCCCCCGCCACCCGCGCCGGCGCCTGTAATTGATACATTCCACTGGAAATCATTTTCTGCAGATAGCGCGCACAGCAGGTGCGTCCACCCTTTGAAGCATTGATAGAATGTCTGTAGTTTCCCACTCAAAACAACAATGCTGTACAGAGCAGGCTGCTTGGCGCACTGCGTTTCATCGCTGCTCGTAAAGACACAACAGATGCATTGTCCCAGAACTGTCCAGACTCAATTATGGTTTCACATACTGGCTACTTTGGTACAGAGGAAGGAAGCGAAACATTGTGACCCTCACTATGCTCTGTTAACTAAGCCTGCCAGATATTCTTTTCAAAGCACCTAAGAGCAGCCACACCAGTGAAACCATTCACAGCAGTCCCAAAGCAACACAGCGCCCCAGCAGCCAAGGAAACAGCCATAGCAGAGCAGATCTGCAAAAATTCACACCGGCGTGGCTGCAGCGAGGTCAACGGAGAGCGGCCGCTGGCAGGAGGGGCAGGCGGCGGCGCCGGAGCAGCCATCCAGGTACTCCGCCAAACACACCCTGCAGAACGCATGCCCGCACCCGGCCACCACCTGCCATAAGAGAAAACAGCGGTATACTTGAGCACAAAAAAACATAAAGGCGCACTTCAAGACCTCACCGAGCAGGACGCACTCTGGTGCAGGATCCCACAACTCATGAAAACAAGGCTCAGTTTGTCCAATTAGATTATAATGATTGTATACCGGCTGCTCCAGGGGGTCATGGCACACGCCGCACATGCCGCCGTTGAGATCACTCTCGTCGTCAGCAGCCTTGGCCGCGGCCTTGGCGCTGGCGGCAGCTGCCGCGGTCGCGCCCGAGGCCGAGTGCACCACCAAGTATGGGTGGTCCACAGCCTGCATCATGTAAAGTTTGCTGTCAACATCTGTCCAGATGCCCAATCATTTATACTCCCTTCTTCGCTGCACATGAGAAGCAAGTGCTATATCTCTCGTCAGGGGACAGGTTCCCGGCGCTTACATCCTACACTTCTGCTGTGAACTTCTGTCTGAATGCGCTTGTCATGTGTCAGTGCAAGCACAAGAAGATCTTGGGGCATCCTTTTTGCAAGTCTGAAGCCCCAAATTGTTGACACCCCAACCCTACAGAGTGCATGTGCGCCAGATGACAAACACATATCGCACTGGCAAACAGAAGGTGAAAGTCATGTCGGCGCAGATGTTCTCAAAGCCATTCAACTACTGATTTCACCCCCCAGAGCAACATCCCCGTATACAAACCCTAGAAAAGGGGTCATGAGCTTCTGACCTGGCGCAGACGGATGAGCAGGTCAAAGATGTGGGCGTAGTTGTTAACGACGGTTCCGGCGCTCACGTAGGCCCCGAACTGCGCCTGGCTCTGCGTGTACAGCGCCTCGTAGAAGTCCGCCTCGCGCTCATCAAAGCCATCCTTGCGCATCACCACCGTCCTGGGGGGGTGGAAAATTTAATATTGGTCATTGCACCAGATCAGGCATGCCAGGCAAAGCATGGCGACATCAGGCATATATAAATCACAGAGACAACCTCTGCCGCTCTGCAATGTATCCTCCTCACACGATTTTCCAAAATTCTGAACAGTCTACCATGCTGACTGCAGGTGTGGCCACAGCACTGCTGGCATGAGGAATTGAAGAACGATTATGTACTTTCCAACCACAGACAAGAATAACAAAACCAAATAGGCAAGACTAAAAAATGTAACACGAGGTTGATACTTGAGAGATTGACTAGAAGATCCCCTTGCCTAAGTAGTTGTGCTGGACAGAACAAGAAACTGACATGAGCGGTGACTCACCGGGGCGGCAGGGCGAGGACGTCTGCGCACTGGACTTTGGTGCGGCGCAGCAAGATCTTGGTCAGGATCTGGTGCTTCAGCAGCATCATCGCCTTGCGCCCCTTGCCCACGTACCCCCACTTCTTGATGGGGTTGGCCACATGCTTGTTCCACCAGCAGTAGTGCTGCAGCGGACCATGCCTGCGCATGACAGCGCATGAGTTCACATCGACACTCCTCAGAAACAAGCGCATCATTCCTGCAGTTTTAAGTGTGTTGAAATGATGGCCCTTCAGGAGCACATGAGTGATGTGAAACTAGGATGCTTTGGTGAGCCGGATTACTGGTGCCACAATGCAACGATGGTATGGTGGTATATAGCCCACAATCTCCTCTGCGCACAGGCAACCTCATGATTGTCGCATGACAGCAGCGCTTGTGACTCATTTCCTTGCTAAAGGTATCCTGTCAAGACTACATGCCACGCCCCCATGCACTGGTGTAAATTCACATCTGGGTGATGTTGTAAAATGACGTTTAGTGTACTTTGGTGACGTAGAGAATGACATGTTGGGCTGCTGTGACAATGGAGGTCACTAGTGGCACTCTGGAAAGATGATGAGGTGGCCTGAGCCCATTCTCAGCTTGAGGAACAGGCAACCTCATCATTGGTGCATATTTGCACCTGTATGACACAACGTCACAGCAGCTGCTGACACTGCGGTGCAGCCCCAAAGGCTGCATGTCGAGCAATATGGTTCCCAGCAAAAGCTTCCTTGCGTCCATGCAATACATTCAGACAATCATCGCCATGTCATGGCCAGGCATGTACACATCAGCTGGTTTGCAGCTTCACCTCACAACCAGAGACAGGGAAGAGAGACGAAGAGTGGGCAATGCACCCGCACATGCCGAATCTCCACTGCGGTGTTGCATCTGTCTGCCGCTGTTGTCAATGCAGCTGGTCAATGCATTCGACCAAGAAACATCTGACAACATGACAAAGAAGCAAGGCGCACCCGCAGTGGTCGCATTTGCGGTGGTTGCGCGAGAAGGGGTAGTCGATGCACTTGCAGGAGCAGGGGTCCTCCTTGCTGCTCTTGGCCGTGCCCGCGCCGCAGAAGTAGAAGGCGTAGGGGAAGATGCGCAGGAAGCGGATCAGGCTGTACAGCTCCCCCACCCGATTCTGCGCACGCGTCATACACCCTCAACGTTGCTAACCCTAAGAACCGGTGCCTGTCAGGCAGTGCAGCTCCCCCATTCCGATTCTGAGCGTGTATCTCAAGAAACCCTCACGTTGAATTTCCAGCATCACAACCCCTACTGACATGGGCCTGAACTAAAAGTGCTATTGTGAGGCCATACTGCTCAACCACAAGATTCTCTTCAGAGAAGCTCCACACGAGTCAATGCCTGGGGTAGTGTCTGCTAGACGCTGCATAAGTGCTTATCTGCGACTTGCAGAAGGCCCTCAAAAGCCCCTTCTCAGCTCTAGAACTCTCTGCAGCTGCCTGCGGGCAAAAGACCGGCAGAGCAGCGCCAATTGCACCAGCCAGATCCGCACTGTGTCCATGTCAAATCAACGTTGTACTCTCAGTGCAGACTTGATAATGTAATGGAGGCAGCACTGCTCGTTCTATGGCCACAGGTACCAGCTATTCTTCCACGAGTCCTGCTAACTCTCAAGATATACTGGGGCAGATATCCAGCCTGTCGGCATGGGGGAACACGTAAGGACACTTTGGTAGTTTGGCTTTGTTGAAGGTTCTCTGGCAGGACAAGGGACAGGGGCGCGCCTGCAGGGGCGTTCCCGACAGCGCCCACTTGTACTTGGAGTTGAGCGCGAAGACGGCTCGCGCCGTGGAGCAGCGCCGGTCCTTTATGGAATGCGCCTCGTCGAGCACCACGCGCCGCCACGCCACCTGTGCAAACAATCACTGACCGTTAGATTACTGATCTTAGTAAGGCCAACATGTTATTGTCAGTAGCATACAAGAAAGGTGACGCGGTGGTTGCCATACATGCCGGCTCTTGATCAGGTCAACGGATTTTCTGGATCTGATTGATCGGCAAAAGAACAGAGCCAGCTCGCATGCATCAAGACCGCTGATAAGGGCTCTCTTGCATAGCAAGCCCTTAGCTAGATTCGATAGCTTCAACAGAAGCAGACCCCGCCACAGCTGCTTGAAGACACAATGCTCACACCGTCCAGCATCTTTGCAAGAAGTAGAAAAGGAGACAGAAAGAGAGCGGCATGCCTCGTGCAGCACAGAGACGCCGGGCCCCTCGCTGGCCTTGGCCTTGGCTTTGGCCTTGGCAATCATCTCAGCAGCCTCCTTGGACGCCTCATCCTTCACATTAGACTCGCCCCCGCTCGCTGCATGCACACACACACACACACAAATGTGCTCAGCAAGTTGCAACATCAGAGTCCTCACCCGGATGAGGCAACATGCGGGCAGCTGATGCATGGGTCTACATGGGTGCCATCATGCTTGTGTCCTCTACTGTAGAAAACCGAGCATGAGGACAAGAACAACTAAGGTGGGCATCCGCTGCTGCGGTCAATGTTTGCAAGGGATTTCTCCACCGTGCAGATATAACTTGGGCCAGCCACAGATGCTAGGTGGGCATTTAGTGCTCACAGCATCAGTACCCACCCTGCAGCCTGAGGCTGAGCCACCGAAACATGCATCCATGCAAATTCCCTTTTGCAAACATCGCCACTATACCCCACCCCTGCAGATTCCATCATCCCTACAAGATGCTGCCCCTGCACCCCTGCACTGTGCTAACGACCCTCCAAAAGTCACAACCGACGCCCTCCAACCCTAAGGCTCTGACGACTAGCAGTACAGGGTCTTCACAACCCCTGGAGTAGAGAGTAAAACGTGCGCTCACCGCGCCATGCGCGCCAGGCGGACTTCCATGCGCGCCGCTGCCTGTGGCGTTCGGCGCCCGCTTCGTCCGAGTCATCGTCAGACGCGTCCGATTCGCTGAAGTCCGGATCGCTGTCGTCCGCCTGTTGCAGATACAGTCCATGCACATCAGATGAACACCCAGATGAGTGCCCAAGCCACCATAGCCACTGTTGCATCATGTTCAAGTAGAGAGTTCACAATCATTTTTAATTGACACTGCTCTGCATGGCGTGTTTTGAGAAACGATACACACATGCAGCAACAAAATTTGAGCGGAACAGACCAGTCTGCCAAGATGATAGCAAATTTTGATTGTCCCAGATCGTCCCACCTAGAGGTCATTTGGTTAATGAAGGCCACGAAATTACACATGTTGTAATTGGAAGGTTGCAAATGCTACCTTGGCCTTGCCCTGGCTCTTGGCGTCCTTCTCAAACCCCTTCTTGCCCTTCGCATCCTCCCCCTTCGCTCCCTTGCCTTTCACCGCCGCCCCTTTCCCCTTCTTGGTCTTTTGGGGCGTTGCCTCCTCCTCCTCCTCCTCGCCTGAATTGGACGCGTCGGATGACTCATCATCCGAGTCGCTGCCGCTGCCAGACGCGGCATCGCCCTTGGACTTTGATTTTGTTTTGGAATCGCCGCCGCCGCGCGGGCGCTTCTTCTGCTGCTTGGCCAGCGCCGCGCTCTTCTTGGCGTTCGGCCCACAGAAGAACCTGCGCAGAGACAATGCATATACAAGTGAACCAGACTTCCTGGCTTCATCAAGGCACAAGCTCCTTGGCAACCCTTGTGCAAATTCTCTTTGTAATATTTGTGATAAACTCCCAAAAAGACTTTGCGACAAATTGCTCCATGCAACCAGCACAATAACAAACTCACGTTCAATCGTGTCATGGCACCACTGAAATAAAGTATATGATAAGCCTACCCATCTCCCTTGCATCACTTGCCGTCAAAGCTGCAATGAAACATTTCATCCCCATATCCCCATCCCATCATTTACAGCGCCTTTGCTTGAAGGCGATTTGAGGACATTAAAAAGTGAGACGCACACCTGAGGTGGACCTCCAGGCGTTCTGGCTGGAATTTACGGGAGCAGTACTTGCAGGGGATCTTGTCGGGTTCCACGTAGCGCCGGTGCTCCCCCTCAATTATGCTGTACGTAGTCAGCACGACGTCAGCGCCCGCCAGCTCAGCCGCGTCCGCCGTCCTCTTGTTGCCGTGGAACACCACCACCTGTATGGGACAGCACTTCGTCTCATATGTGAACTTTGAATCTCTTGACCCCTTGCATGCATATGACCATGTGACTGCCCGCTCGGCCGCGCCTGCAGCCGCGGGTATAATGACGCCCGCGGCAGCTTAATTCCCTAAAACCTCATACGTTGTAGCAGAAGCCCCTGAACACTATACCGTTGACACCACCAATGACACCTAACATAGGGTGAAGTCCATGTCTGGATAACTTCCTGATGTTGGCACCAAAAGTCATTCAGACATGCAACTACAGCAATCATGATTGCCGTCTTTGCACCAAAGCAAGCCACCAGCTGCCATTCCCTGAGGTCCCCAAAATAACAGCTTCTCCTTGCTTTAAAGAGTGCCGATCAGCTGCTTGCAATTTTGTGCCCATGCCCTTTGAATATTTCGGTATACATCCAATTAAAATAAAAACAGAAGCTATAAACAAGCACATGCCTTGAGGGTGTTAGGCTTGGTGAAGCGCTCAATCTCCTGACGCCACTGCAGCACCGCCACCAGCGGGCAGACCACAAGCGTTGCCCGCCCGTACCCCCCGCTGCTAGAAGCCTGCTCCGTTGTGCCCACCCCTTCGGACCCCCCGGCCTCTGCTGCCACACCAATACATGTTTTCATCAGCACACAGCGTTTTTGTCTCCCTGAACCTGATTACAACATCCTTAGCAAAGTATATAGGTGCGGACAGGCCATCAGTACCAGAAACTCCTCCTCTCCTAATCCCTATTTAGTGTGTACAGCTTCGGACTGACAATGAATCACTGCCTGAGACCCTTCATCGGCTTGACAGGTGCACCAGACCCACACCACTGGATATCCGATAGATCACTGACGACATCTCTGCATGCACGCCAGATGGGAAGGGTCTATTACAAGCTCCAATTCTCCCTCCAAGTCAGCATTGATGCGCTTCATCGATCACAAGACAGCATGCAGGAACTGGGAGTCACCATCCTTGGTCGCAGCACCGCCGCAGCAGCCAGCGCCGCTTGCCGGCGGCTCGGACAGCCCCGCTTCGTCGGCCACGCTCTCCCACTCCACACCATCCTCATCAGCCTCCAGCTTGCCTGCACCACAGACTGCCTCATCTCAGCGCACAGCTGTGGACTGCTCGCTGATGTCATAGCAACCTGGTCCCATGCACAACGGCATGACAGAGTCAGTTGACATCTCTAGCTCTCTGCAGCTGGTCAAGTCATGCTGATCCAGACAGCCCTCCTATAAGACCCCCACTTTGCGCATGGATACGCGCATGTGCACACCAGGACATTACCGTATACGTCTGCAACACAGCAAGATCCGCTGTGATGCAAGGGCGGCGCTATCTGCACATTGAGATTGTGGCAGAGCCTGTTTCGAGAAGTAAGGGTTTAGACACAAGCCTTCTACAGACTGCGCACCTTCCTCTGGCAGCACAGGCGGCTGCTCGACGGCAAGCGTAGAGGGCGCCACGACAGCGGCCGCTGACATGTCCGGCACAGGCGGCGCGGCGTTCCCTGCCGCCTCCGCCAATTTAGGCCGCATGCTCAGCAGCGCCAGTTTTGGCCGCGCAGCTGCAGTCGCCTTTTTTGGAGCGCGCGCGGATTGCGGCGGCTGCACCGGGGGCAGCTTGGACATGTCGTCCGTGCGGTGCGTCACGATCAGCGTTATCGCCTGCATAGACCGCGAGAGATGCATCAGTCATTTTCAGAGCACCCAAAATAGCAGATGGGTGAACAAAATGTACGGCAGCTGCCTGATGCAAGCGAGAGACACAAGCTGCAACTCAAAGCTGCCATACTGTGGGATTGCTAATGGTGGTAGCCCAACCTGCAGCACTGGCAAACAAATAGCATTGCCCTTCAACTGCCAATAAAGTTCTTGCCAGGAGCCACGGACTCCTTGATGATCAGACCTGCCCAGCGCCTCAGCTCATAATAGCACAAGGTTCTATCGACTCACAGCTAAGGAGCCGGCGGTAGCCAGGACAACATGACCGAGCCAGGCGTGTCTTTCCATGCCGCTGTTCCCACCAGAAACTTTCATGCTTAGCAGGTCAGGCTGGCACGTTGGCGTCCAGAACAGGCCAGAAGGGGTGTGCACACCTGCAGCGTCTTGCCCATGCCCATTTCGTCGGCGAGGATGCCGCCGCGCACGGTGGAGCGCTCCTGACCCACGGCCCACGCCAGAAACTCGCCCTGGTACGGCAGCAGCTTTGCCACTATCTCCTCTGGCTGCTCCATCGCCGGCATTGGCTGCGCGCGTTTTAACAATCACCCTTTACGTCCAGATCAGGAATCCTTGCCTGTTGCAGTCGACTCGACAATGGACATCGCGTACACATGCTGGTGCATAGCAAGTTGAAGCTGGCGTCTTGTGCTTCAGTCCACAAGATAACCCAATCTGCCTTCTCGCTCAAGACATACCCTGGCATTCTGCATGCAAGAAGTTCCCACACTTTGCCACAAAAATGCATGTGTTCAACAATCTATGCAGCAGTCTCTACTGAAAAGACTGGGCTAAAACCAGCCCCTAGAGACTCAGCTAAAAGCGCTCACCTTGTACACGTAGGGCGCCTCGTCCTCTTCGGAGTCCTCATCGTCGGTCTCGCCAATTTCCCGCCCTTTCTTGTCGAACGGGCCCCATGCGTTTTCATCGTCAGGCGCCACCGAGCCGGCCGCCGCCTTCTTGTCCAATCGACGCTGCTTTGCCGCCGCCTTGATGGCGTCCTGCGCCGCCTGACCGCCTCGTTGCTTCTTGGCCGGCTTTTGCTTCGCCTTGCTCCCGCCTGTGCACACCATGGCTCAGTTCAGTCTATATCAGACCATATCAGACACTTGCCCTGTTGATCGCCTGAGAGTACACCTCATGGCGCGCCCATGATAGGCAGCAGAGCAGCGCGCGTCACTAAACCAGATATCCAACGTAATGATGGGTCATGCTGAATCATGTTTGGTGTCAAAATGAGTGTGCTTTCTGCCCCACCTGCTTCGGTAGTGCGCTGCCGCTTGGGCGGTCGCCGCACAATCGCTTCTGCCTCGCTGTCACTCACAAGGTCTTCCACCTCAGAGTCAGCGCCAACCTCGGACGCGCTGCCAGGGTCATAGTCTGAACCTTCAAATTCCTCCTCCTCAACTTTAACAGCCTTCTTGCCCTGTCACACCCGACCGATTCAGCTTGCTTCCTGTCTCCATTGTAGGAAACCCACCTCACTATAATTAGTAGCATCTCAGCAGGCAGTCACATCCTAGCACTAGGTAGATCGCCGAAACAACACCTTGGGCCTCCCCCTACTTTCAAGCAGCAGAGTTGGTACCACAGACTAGCTATTCAGCCTCCTTGTAAGGCAAGACTCACCTCAGCAACACTCAGTAGACAAGAAATTCCCACATATAAGATCATATTGGCGCACCTTGGCGAGAGTGTGCGCGGCGCGCGCCCCTTTCCGGCCCCCGGCGGCGCTCGACAGCATCGCAGCAGCTGCGCCACCCATGCGCTCCACCACCGCACGCATCGCTGCCTGCACCACTGCGTTCCCTCCGCCCGCCGCAGCCGATGCCGCGCTCCCTCCGCGTGCAGCGGCCGACGCGCCGTTCCCTCCGTTTGCGGCAGCTGATGAAGCGGCGTTCCCTCTGCCGGCTGCTGTCTGCTTTGCCGCATTCCCTCTGCCTGCCGCAGCCAACGCAGCGTTCTCTCTAACGGCGGTAGCCTGCACAGTGGCGTTCCCTCCACTTGCAGCAGCCGATGATGCGGCGTTTCCTCTGCCGGCCGCAGCGGTCGCAACCCCTCTGGGCGGCTTTGCTCCCTTTCCTTTCACATCGCCTGCGCTCCACACGCGCATAATAAGATTTCTCCCTCGCTGCTAAACTCGAGGTCAGGCTGCTTCAATACTTGCAGAAACCTGTTACAGTCAGACATCTTGAAGCTAGTGTCTGCTGCCCAAGAGCTGAAACCTGCTGGCATTCCCCCAACTTTCTCATGAACTGGAGCACTGCATGATGTAAAAGCAGCACCTTTTGCGGCGCCTGTCTTGGCGCGGGCCGTCTTGCTAGTGCTGCCAAACATAGCGTCAGCAGCAGCAGTGGCGGCTGGAGCATTAGGCTTTGCAGGCTCCGGCTGCTGCCGCGCAGGTGCGCCAGTAATCGAGCGCGCAGGCTCGCTCGCTGAACTGACGTTAGCGTTTGTGTCAAGTCCCTCTGGGGTGGGCGGCTCTGGAGTGTCGCCTGATCAGGCAAGAGAAAGGTCATCTTAATCACTCTCTTCCTCCTGCCCTAATTGTGAGCAAGCTCCCCAGCTGACAGATTGCTCAAATAACTGCTTTTGCGAGGCGGGCCATTTTGCCATGCTGGCCTCAAAGCACCACCCCATGATTATTGCAGTCAGGCCCAACATCCTCAAATACAGGCAGGACTCACCAGTCCCACACCATTCCACAACTCTACTGCATAAGTATGAGAACATCCATGTGTCCAGGTGCAGCATGTCTTCTGGTGCAGATCTCACCGTTGCTGCTGGGAACCTCTGACACCAGACGCTGGCGCGTCCTGCGGCCAATTGTGGTACCGTCTGCTCCTACGCCATTCCCAAAGCGCGAGCTCTGCGCCAGCAGCTCCGCAGCTTCCCTGCACAAACACAAGAAGATGCTGTCATCATCCACAGCAATATGCCACGGAAAGCGGGCCACCATGACTAACTTTCAGAGACTGTGATGAGTACCCTTACTATCTCATGCTTGTGTGCTAAAATCGAAAGGCACGCTTGCAAACAGCTGCTTGCGAGTTGTCGCCCTACAGACATGAGAAGACGCTGTTCAAGTGATGACTTGTTCAGGTCTTGGTACATCATATATTGGCACCAATGCTGCAAGGTCTGACCAGCCATTGGGCACTTTCAGGTCAACGTAAAGTGGTCCAACATGAGATGACAGGCGCCCACCTGGAGAGCTTGGCAGCGCCTTTGCTGACACCGGCTGCAGCGGCAACGGCGCGCTTGGGCGCCGTTGCTTTGGTGGCCTCAGCAGCCACGACAGGGATGACTGCAGGAGCGGCGACCTGGGCAAGGGAGGCTGACTGGACAGCAGCCGCCGCAGCAGGCTCAGATGCAAGCGCTGTGGGACTTGGCGCGCCAGCTTCTATTGCCTTGCCCGTATAGCCAGCTGCGCGTGACCGCGTGGTCCTCATCAGATATTCGGCCTCAGCAGGCCTGCGGGCAGTAAACGTGTGTGTATTGAGTGGACACCTCCACTAAATCAAAGAGTAGTAAAGAAAAGTCAACCCGTGACATTTATGTGGCACGGAAGGCCCGCGGGGAAAGAAACTTTCACAGAGTCTCTGAAAAATCAATCAACCAGGTGTCACCGGCAGGAGAGCACAGGAGACAGCAAGCATGACAGACACAATGACACCCATCTGATCTTGTCCAAAGAACATTGTTTGGTACCACCAAGTCCATGCAGAACGATACATCATAGATCCTTACATTATTCTGATGATATCGACGAGATCGGAGAAAGCATAAACGAGAAATCAGCATTAGAGCGAGAAGCCCACCTCACGGAGATGTCAGAGCTAGCTGAGACTATTCGCAGCGCAAAGCGATTGCAAATTGGCAATATGCTACAGTTCTATCAATAATCGCTCATGGAACGGACGGGAAGCATTGTTCCCGGGCTATCCAAGTGCAGATTTCAGGCCTTCCTGGCGCGTTTATCGCAGCATGAAGCGGTAGGCCGCAGCAGGCTCCCACGTCATAAGCCACGTTATTGAGCCTAGACAGGAAGCATATCTTTCCTCCAAATTGGCATGTGACTTGGGCATGCAGTTTTTGATTGACTTGGTGACCCCAGATCTCTAATTGTGCACATTGCAATGTTCTGAGAAGTGATTGCTGATATCCATGAAGGTGTCACGTGACGGTCATAGCTGCAGCTAGGTAGCCAGGCCTAGGCCCGATTGAGTTGCAGCTTATTGGACCGTCCGAGATCGGTGGCCATTTCAGTGATATGTATGTTTATAACAAATTTGTTGCAGCTACAGCTCAGATGAATACATGTACAGCGCATCTATGAGAACTCCAACGGGTCTGCCAGACGCATCATAGCAAGCCTATTAGTAATGGCTAGAAGCTGTAATTATGGCAGGCTACATCCAGCGCCATGATGGGATCCCCTGGTGGTCCAGTGCTTCTGCTTAGTAAGTCGCTGCCACCTTCTTCCTCACGTGCCCCTCCAGCCTCCGCGGTCCCCCTGCGCATGCACAGATGGCCAATCAATCACGGATGACTTGTTCATCCCCCCACGAGCGTCATCGTTGCTGATCTGCTGAAAGCGCTATCATGGCCCAAATCGCAGGCTTCAAGCAACTAAGACCCTCATGTGGAAAAGGATCTGGCTTTGGCAGGACTTAATCCATAGTGCACTCCTGTGAAGCCTTAAGCCTCCAAACTGAGTCTGCAACCCTGCTGTGCTCTATGAATGGCTGCCATGAAAAGCGCCTAGAAGAGAAGGAGTCAAGGATAAAAGCCATGCAAGTGCTAGTAAGGCAGTCACCAGCGGGGTTCCTCATAGCTTTCATGTTCCAGGGCCCAAGCGGCCTGGCATCTGAGGGGATCTCCCGGCCCACCCCCCTCCTGTTGGGCCCCCCAATCTTCTTCACAAACTTGATGCCTGCGCGCACGTCACGTAGACCTCATTAGCTGTTGCTGACAGCAGGCATCTGGAGTAAGGAATAAAGAAAGGTTGTGTAGGAAGCCACACTGACGAAATTTCTGATGCAACAAGATCAAAGTAACCTTTCCTGCCAGAAGAAGCAGGGCACAGAACAATGGACATTGATTCTGCGCACTGTCCTGCGCGCTTTTGAGAGCGACAGGGGCTCCATCAACACATTGATGCCAGCCTGAGGAGATGGCACAACATACATGGAACAACAGCTGGAACAGGACTAAATTTACAAAAAATCACAGCGCGCACCGAGGATGTCTTGGAGCAATAACAGTGATGTCACCCTGAGAATATGCAGGCCCATTCAAATTCAACTTTGAATTCCAGATAAAAAAACCGCACCAAGAATGTCGCGGATGAGCTGGTAGCGCTTGTCGGTGAGCTTGCCCTTGGAGAAGAGCTTGGCGTTGCGCGTCACCCAGCGGCTGGCCTCCATCCAGCCGGGCTCCTTCGCATTCGTGTAGCCCGCAGGAATTAGCGCATGCCCGTGCACCTCCTGCAGGTCAGCAAATCCCGACTCGCGCTTGTGGATCAAGTTTCACAGAGGAGAAGGTTAGACTGGCACAGCACGGGCACCCAGCATGTGCGTGTGGATGAAAATGTACAGAGAATGAAGCTGTGGCGGCACAGGAAGGGAACCCAGCTCTCGTGTTGCTCATATCCTGGCCTCTCAACATGCCTGTGCCCGTGCACATTCTTCAAGAATAGAAACGAACTGCCTTAAATATCCACTGGACTTGGAGATGAGTGGCAAGGCGAAGATCACCCAGTCATTTTGTCCTACATAACAGCAGGCTTGAAAGGAGCGGAGCATGCTGTTGGCATGCAGAAGGTGCCTCAGAGGCTGCCCATTTGGGGATAGCTAGCAGTGTTAGCAGCGTGCAGTATCTCTGGCAATCCACCACGTCTCTCAAACACTAGCAAGAAGGGTAGTCCAGAACAGGCACAGACAGAAGACATTGTTCATTAACAGGCACTTCTGCTGTAATGGTCACTTTCCAAAATAGAGTCACCCCACCTTGAAGCGGCGGGCTTCGTGGAGGTTGTGGTGCCACTTGGCGCTCTGCTGCTCCATCTTCCATGCAAATATTAGCTCGTCTAATTTGGCGACCTGCCAGCCTGGCAGCCGCCCCTCCTTGTGCACCTTGCGCATGCGGTGCACCCACGCCCCCAGCAGCGGCGCATTAAACACCTGCACAATGCAGTAAGCTTGCTTAATTTTGTGAGAAGTACCGTACTGGTCACTGTAAACACCGCCGAAAAAAAGATTTCTGGCCAAAAAGGGTTGACAACTAAGACCCTGTCTCCCAAAATATAAACCCTATGACATATCTTAACTCAGATTTGGAAAGCTCTCGACAAGCCCAATTTAAAGGAGCGAGTCCCTGGTGATGAATATGCCAGAAAGAACCCTAATGTTGCCTTGAAAAGTTTCCCCCACCGCCGGTGGTGCGTGGATTAGAGCACCCAGTACGGGTGTTCAACCTGCATGCTTGCATGAGAGATGCGCAAAGTACCAAACACCAGCGCAGTCGCCACAAAAAAATATCATCTGCTCCTCACAGGATTCTGCACATGAGCATGGTGAAGCACAACCCAGAAAGCTTCTTGCAAAAGACGAATAGGCACACAGCGCTCTGGGTAGGAACAGTGGCTTGAAAGTGGCAGAAAGAACATGCATCCCTGTCTCAAGATATCAGGGTGCAGCATCCAGGCTGGGAAGGAATGTCGCGGAGGAGTCCAAATAGATCTGCCAGGGAGTCCAACAATGCCAAGCGGACTCCAATTTGGAAGAACTCGGAAAGGGAGGATATCTCATGGCGTATGCGTGCCAACAGCTGCAAGGGCCGCACCTGTTTTGGCACAACGGTGGTGGCGTAGTTGTCGCGCCAGGCTTTAAGCTCCTTGTACATTGTCTCAAACTCAAAGTCCGTAGTATCCTCCTGCGCCAGCATGGAATGAGGACGCCCAGCGTCAGCACTCTCACTTGAAGCATTACTGCACCGCTGAGTGGGCAGCAACTTGGTGCCATGGCGGGCATGCATGGAATTCTGCATGGGCACATGTATCTCTACCAACTTTAGCAAGTGGCAGACAGCTTGAGCCAGCCACTGTCAGACCCTGCAGTGCTGTACTTTTCATTGAAGCTGAGCAGCCACAGGTTGGCATGGTGAGTATGCATGGGAGGCAGCTTGGACATTATCAGACCTGCTGACACCCTAGATACTGCCTTCGCGTGGCCAAAAATTCTTTGCACAACTTCTAGCAAGGAGCAGCAGCTGTTCTAGTGCTGATTGCAGGGACTGGACTACGTATTAGAGACGCACCCCATTGTGCTCCTTAGCATAGTCATCCTCGCTGATGTCATCCCCGGTCGCCGCGCGCAGGTCGTAGCCAGCCTGCTTCAGCTTGCGCACCTGCACACCCCTTGCCATTCTCAGACACCCAGGCAAAGGCCATCCCTGACTCAGTGCATGCTTGCAAGTCCCCACAACCGCAACATCGCCCCACGGGCACCAGCAATACTGCACGCAGCAAGCTGTCGGCTTCAATTCAGGAGGAGACCTCATTGCAGGCATCAGCTGGAGCCACACTCTGAAGAAAGGACAGAATCTGCAAACATGTCCAGATGCGATAGCAAATTGAGAGCCAGTCTAGACATGGCAACCATTCTTATTCACCGCACACACTCCACCGTCGCGCCCAGCATCCCTACAGTACCGTACTGGTCACTCTACCCCGCACGCCTGGCGATGCGGGAAACTTTTCAAAGCAACACTTAGGGGCCTTCCTGGCATTTTCATCCCCAGGGGCTTGCTCCATTGAGATGGGCTTGTCGAGAGCTTTTCGGTCCGGTCTTAAAATTGTCATGGGTATATATTTTGGGAGAGGGGGTCTATATTATCAACCCTTTTTGGCCAAAAACAATCATTTTCTGCGGGGTTCACAGTGACCAGTACGGTATTGGGATTTCAGATTAGGCGCTACAGTAGCAGAGATTCTCTGCGCCTAATGCCGGCAGATGAGGTGCACACACCTGGGAGGGTGACAGCAGGCGCTGCTTGAACCTGTCCGGCTGTTGGTGGTACCACTTGGCCAGCGCATTGCTGAAATCTGCGTTCGGGTCCCGCCACTTGAACGGCGGCGCATCCATTTGAAATTCGATCCTGAACCGCCGCAGCTCGTGCAGCATGTACTCCCACTCGGCCACTTGCTGCGCGCATAACCCAGCCAGACATCAGCACAAATCCTCCATTTCTGGCGGATGGGAAACTCGCCTCTTTAGATACTGCGGCAAGAAGCTTTTTTTTTGGCCCGCTGTGCTCTGAAGAAACCCAGCCTAAGAAAGGGCACACTGCCTGCAAGCTGAGTGCAGAAAGCGGCTGGAACCTGGAAACGAATGCAATGTGAGAGGGATGCGAGGCTTGATGTCATTGCAAGCGTTGCAGCCATGCTTCAGATAGACTTTCCATACCCAAGGCAATGTGCACTGCTGCTCTGACCCTTGCTGAAGATCCCAGATCAACCAGAGAGGTGTTGAATCAGGTCCTGCCATTCCCTAGCAAGTAAGCACTCACAGCGGCTGCCGCAAAATTGGCAGTGGCAGGGGAATGGCCGGTGGTAGGGTCCCCCCCGCACCTGGGGGACCTTCCAGGGGAAGCCGAGGGCCTCAAGCGCGGTGACCTGCGCGCGCGTGAGCCGCTTCTCCTTGTAGGCCTGCCGCGCGTCGGCCACCCACTCGCCTAGCCGCCAGTCCCCCCAGTATCGCCGCGGCACCAGGCAGTCCCCCCACTCTTCCCTGTACCTGCGCGAACATGCAAAGGTTGGCGTCAACATCTGTCATTGTACGCATGTCACTGACACACATCTCATAGCTGCTTTACACTACAGCAGCAAGATATGCTAGCGGCATTTATTGAGTAATGCACGCCAGGAAACCCGTATAGGCGCATTTGGGAGTCCCAAGAAATGTCCCAAGGCTCTTCAGGAAGCAACAGGGAATCAGGCGGCGCTCCCTATGGGAAGTGTTGCGTCAACATTCCGATGACATGGTCTCCATGAAATCCACCATATCCCAAGTATGACATGCCCCACTGTCTTGCAGCTTGCTTCCTGGCAGAATGGCAAGCCGCGCTCTCTTGCAGCTTGCTTGCTGACTAGTTTTGACTGGCGTCTGCAGTTCAGGCAGAGCGGACCATGATTTAGCCTGACTGCACAGCGCATCACCTCCTGAGCGCCTCCAACCGCTCCGTGAAGGCTTCGCTGAGTGGCTGGTCCTCTGGGGGTGACCTGTTGCGCAGGCGCCATTGCTTCCACTCCGGCAGCTTGGAGTCCATGAAGTGCGGGGATAAGCTGTACCAGCGATCATCCACCCCTGCGCATGCATGCATGATCCCCTTTTGGCCATCGGCGTACCAACCCTTGCATGCGGCTATCCCCCATCACAGCCTAATACATGAGGCCCTCTCAACGCAACACCTTACTGCATAAGAGGCCATCCGCTGACATGCAAGACAGCAAAAAGCATTGATCAAGCTTGTTGAGGCTCTCAAGTCATCCATGAGTGTTCAGGTCAAGAAATGGGTCATGCTGCGGTCCGGGGCTGCACCCCACCTTTAGAGGGGGCTCTCCACTTGGAAGTTTTTTTCTTACTGCCAATATTGCTGGTTTCGCTGGTGCTGGCAGACAAGCCGCTATCTGCTCGTTCCTTGTGGGCGTCAGTCCCAAAATCCTCTGAGCTTCTGTCATCCCAGTCAAAGTCCAGGGCCCTCACTACATCGCTCAGCTGCACAGGCTTGGGCTGCTCTTCCGCTCCCTCTGCTGGCTCCTTCGGGTCAGACATGCCGACAGCTGGGCTCATAATAAGCTTTTGGATGGTGCTGCTTTGCATGTCTTGGTCAGATGCTGCTGACGAATTGTCAAGGTCCTGGTCATGAGCAACTGCTGGCTGTGCAGCTGCAGCAGAAAATCGTGCGCAGTCTGCAGGTGATGCTGCTTGGCTGATTCGCAATGAGTTTGTCAGCCATATTGACGACATGCCGCCATACTGGAGCTCAACAATAGAGCTGTGCAGACATGCTCTTCTGGCAAGCGATGCGAGCTTGCAAAGGCGCATCGCCATACTGTATCGGCTGAGAAGAGCAGCTTTTTAAGTAAAGGGTTGAATTGTCAACGATCGCGATTGAGTCTAATATTATCAGCGTCAACTAGCTAACTCTCGCACACTGGGCTGGTCGAAAAAGCTTGCAAATTGCAGTATCATGCGTTCCGATTGTTATCAACACGTAGAGACAAAATTCATTGAGAGCTAATGCCAGATCTATAATTACCCAGTCCTTGGCTACTTCATCTTTGTCCTTAAGCATGCGCACACGGCAAAATCAAGCTGCCGGCACAGACACTGTGAATAGAGTGGCTCACTTGCCGAATTATGCTTTACTGCACTCACCAAAAAGTTTCAAACTGTCCAGTGAGGGCGCATATGCTGCAATCTGGGTGATCAAGGCCACCCTGGGTTCGTCGACCCCTAAAAAGGTGAACCCTTGAGGGGAATGTTTCGGTCAAAGCGACGCCTAAACTGGACGAGCCGCTGGTCAAAAACTGAAACACCATTGGCAGGCATCATGGGTTTCGAGCGTGCCTGAATTATGATCCAGACAGTACTAGACGCAGTGGCATGTCCAGGCATTGTGTTTTGAGGCAATCTGCGAGGGGCTTGACTGGTGTGTGTTCTACTTGGGTTGAAGATCTGAAGCGGCAGCTGGGTTTCGGCATGGTGTTCTGGCAGCCTCCTGCGGCCAATTTGCAGCACAGTGGTCTCTTTGCACGCGCTTTGCCATCAGTCAGCAGTTTTCACGCCCTCACTGGCCGCCGTCAGCCAGCAGACATAAGAACAGAGAGGCAACATCATCCTGGCTTTGCTAGCTGCAGCTCTTCCTCGAACTTTGAAGCCGGGTCGGAAGAGAGCGATGGCAGATCATCACCAACAAAGAGGCGATCTGATGGCAGGAGAGGGCTGCAGAGTGTGGCAGGGATTGGGCCGAGGAACGAACAGCGGTTGGTGTCAAAGGGCATCGAGAGCGTGGACAGATTGAAAGAAATCTTTTACATGCAGAAGAAGCGGAACGAGGAAAAGATGCTCACCTACCTCCAGGTCAGCACCTAGATGTTAGTATATGTTTCTTTCTGTTGAAACCCTGCTGAATGCTTTGGCAGCTGTTCACGAAGCAAAGCACGGTCATCATATTGAAAAGTCGCAGACGGGATGATTCTGTAGACTTTACCCAAGGCTTTCCAGACAGGGCCTTTCGGAAAATCGGAAGCAAGGATCTGTTGCAAGCCTGTTTGCCTGATCTGGTACAGGGGGAAATCGGCATCAGGAACAAGCGGCACTGCACGGACATCGTGAAGCATCTCGCAGATCTTGAGATGCCTTCCCAGAATCAGGAAGAGGCGGAGCGAAGGAAGCGCAACAAGGTGACTCTGTGCGTGGAAGGCAACATCAGCGCTGGCAAGAGCACCTTCCTGCAGAAGCTGCTCAAGAGCAGCGTCGAGCTGCGGGACATCATCGAGGTGCTTTCCACTCTCTCGCCCCAGGGACTGCTTAAGAGACTGCGGATATCAGTGCATTTCTCTGCCCCGGAGATGTATAAGACTTGGGGTCATGATGAGGTGGTATCTGTAGTACTCCCAGCTAGCAAATGTCCTGCTGCCACCACATAGGACATCCAGGCTCTGTATTGGCCCCTGCGGCTATTGCAGAGCCGCAGGCCCATGCAGCTGAGAGGGCTTGCGCGCACAGCACTATTCACGAGCGTCTGAAATTTATGCCAAAATTAACAGGAAGGAAGTAAAGAAGGTGACTGGGTGGGGGTGCAGGTGGTGCCAGAGCCAGTCGACAAGTGGCAGAATATCCAGGACACAAATGGGGGTCAGCCGTCAAACCTACTGGAGGCATTCTATCGCAATCCCGAGCGCTACGCGTACACATTCCAGAACTACGTCTTCGTCACCCGCCTCATGCAGGTGCGATTGCGTGGGGGCGCACCTGAATTGTAACTGGTTTCCAGCGCTTGATTGTGTTGATATGACATGGTTTAGGCTCCACAGATGGAGTAGTCCTGCCGCTTTCTAAGTCCAGTCCAGTCAGCAGTGCCATTGTGACCGTGACTATTACAGCACCGGCCCCAATGACATGCTGCGCTTGACATCTAACTGCGCTTGAGATCTAAGTGCATGAGCACACTGCAGGATCCGCCGCTTTTTGGATGCAAATGGTGAATCCTTGGCAATGTACTTTGTAGATTTTGTGCACAGCCTGGCACAGTCTACTGTACTGTGGCTGCCGTGGAGGGCACTTTGATTCAACAGGATTCGCCGTGTTTGTGTAGCAGTCACCAGCGTGCCATAATATGAGCATGCAGGTCCCTCAAAAAGATGCTCTTTTACTGAGTATGCATGTCCATGATTTGATACAATGTCAACACTGCGTGGACGGGGCAGATCAGGGCCAGTGCGTATCTGGCTTCTGCACACAACATAGCTGAAACTCTATTTAGGCACTGTACTCCTTGTGTTTTGCCTGAGAAGGTAGGTCTAGAGCCATCAGTCATTTCCAGCAAAGACTTGCAATGCTGACAGTCCCCGCGTGCGCTGTTCCCCCGGCCAGGCGAAGGACAGCGAGGACTGCGTGGCGCCGCTGCGGCTGCTGGAGCGCAGCGTTTTTAGCGACCGAATGGTCTTCGTGCGCGCCGTACACGAGGCCAAATGGCTCTCCGAGATGGAGCTCTCCATCTACGACTCCTGGTGCGCACACGTTTGATACATGTTTGAGACACACTGCACTCATCAGAATCTACCAGAGACAATAAGCCAGTTGTGCCCTCAGTAGCCAGAGGTAGGCAGAGAGGCATTTTTCAACCTGAATAGCTGATCCTGCATGCCCACAATCACTCAACAAAGAAGGGCATGCTTTCCCGACTGACACCCAGTCTCCCATGAAGAGGCAAACAGACCTTGGGGACTACCCTGTCAGGCTGTTACTGCGTCCCTGCTCAGCCTCTCAATATTTCTGATCTGAATGTCTATGCGGTCATCAAGCATCAATGGCACATCCTCAGAGCGCACACTCAACCTTGAGGTTTGATGTCCAAAACCGCTGGAAGAAAAAGAAAGAAAAACAAATGAGGCTGAAAGAAGGTGTGCGCCGGCGCGCAGGTTCGACCCGGTGGTGTCCCAGCTGAAGGGCCTGGTGCCGGACGGCTTCATCTACCTGGCGGCAAGCCCCGAGACATGCATGCGCCGGATGAGCGCCCGCGGCCGCGGTGAGGAGGGCGGCGTCTCCCTGGATTACCTCGCCAATCTGCACTCCAAGCACGAGGAGTGGCTTCGCAGCGGCGCCCTCCGACCCGAAGAGCTGCAGCTGCTGTCCGATCCCTCGCGCAATCTGGTGCGCACAGCTTGCTTGCATTCTCCCTTCGTATGTGAGTGCTAGTGACTCGGAAGAGCCCACGAGGCTAAGCATGAGCATTTTGTGTCTGGAGCCGGGTGTTCCATGCATCTGTCAGTGCTCTTCTGTCAGTTCATGATGTGGATGGGAAAAACTGATTAGTCAGATATCGTGCGTAACACAGGTGAGGTTGCACAGCATGTAAGGGCACGCTAAGATATCGAGCATGTCTTAACTCTACTGTATGATGCTCATATTTGGTTGTTGGCTGCAGACGACGCCTCAGCCGAATGGGGATGTGGGGAACGGTGCCAGCTGGTACCACACCAGGCCTCCAGAGCCCGAGAGCGTCCGCGGCAAGGTGCGCCCGGCGTCACTGCTGCACCTGTCAAAGAAAGCAGCGGCCCTTTTCATGCGCAGCTTGGTGCACACTTCGGAAGTGCCTTGCGCAGCCCCTTCTGCAGCCACAGGACATGCATGCCTCCGGAGCCAGGGAGTCTTGACAGATTGTGACCGTCATGACTGCATGCTTCCGCGGCCTCGTCAACTTGGACACCAAGCATTAAAAAAAGCCCCTGGAGCACCATAAAAGCGCCGGCACCGCGCGTGTGCAAATATGAAGAACCATGAGCAGCGGCCGCAGCAATGGTCCCGCAGCACTCTTAGCTCTCTCGCAGAAGCTGTGAAAGCCCAGATTGCAGGAAAGCTTGTTTTGATGCCAACGCTGTATGCGCGCAGGTGTTCTACCTCAACCAGGAGCGGCAGCCGATGCTGCGCAAGCACATAGACGGCCTGCCGGCGCTCTACCTGGACTGCGACACCGACATCGACCTGGAGAATGACATCTCTGCGCGCTCGGCTTTCGCGCGCCAGATCCGCGATTTCTCTGACCACGTCCGAGCCCTGCGCGAAGCCCGGTGTGCCCTCGACTGCCATTCTGGCTGTGGCGTCGTCCTCCTGCAATAATGTACCATGTCCCTAGACAGTCCGTTTGCAAGTTGCACATCTGACACATCTGTCATTGAGGTGCACATCTGCTTGTTGTTTGTCCAAGGCGACAAGCAAATTGATTAAAAGAGAGCACCTCATGTGCACATTTGACTTTGCGTCCATCTTCTTGTGTTTGGCTGTGGCCTGCTCTTGCTGCGTCCTACAGCACTTGAATGCTACAATTGGGCTGTTCTTATATCGTCCCGCCCTGCCGCCAAATGCTTTCTTGCTCTCTTCTGGTGCCGACTCTGTGTGGATTGTCAAGTGCCTTGAAATAGAGGTGCTTTGCTGCTGCACTGACTAGGGCTTGCTGCTTTGTGGGTGGTTGGTCGTGCATTCACACCGGCAAGGGCAATCATGCATCTGGCACTTCAATTATTGTGAAGACGTCCTCATAGGCCCCCAGGCGTCACCAGTGCGTCCATTGCTCACTTTTCGTCTTTGCTGCAGGGTAAAGCCGGGCCTGGTGTTGCCCACTGAGGAGTCCAGGCGGTTGGTCATGGACCGCTGCTCGCCCGAAATGCTGCAGGAGACGCTGCTCCAGAGAGGCCACGATCTGGCGTTCCATGACAGCGTGCACCGGCAGTTTGCAGCCGCCTCGTGAGATCCGTCGCATCCACCGTTCCAGCTGTCGCCCCTTGCCCCAACATGCGTGTTATAATGACCGCGAGTTTGTGTGGCCGGGGTTTAGGGGTGATCTCAAAATAAAATCCCCTCAAGCCGAAATATAAGCGCAAGAGGAGGGCTCGCACGCTTCTTGTACATTAGTACTGCGGCGGTCGCACGAGCGGTACGGCCGATTTTGAAGCGGGCCGGCCGGCTGTTGTGCGGCCAGGGCGTAACACCCAGTCCAGTGCAAAAGCTTCTCTGTAAAATTACCTGCCCGGCCGCCGCTGCGATGACATATGCATACCATTTCCCCTTGACTGTCCGTTTGCCAACTGAACATCTGATTTAGACTGCGTTTGTATTGACAAGGCGACAAGCAACTTGATGCAAATAGAGCACCTCACTTGCTAAGTGAGATGGAGTCGGCATTCCCTCTCAGGGATGATGCAGGAAGGGGCAAGTTTCAGGGCGATGGGTTGTGGGTGGAATGTGCATCTTGTTCTTCGTCTTCATGTGACCATACTGATCAGCATTGCCTTATTGCCAGTGAGTGCACTGCGTCGAACCTGTTTGCAAACATGATTGTGGAAGGGCACAGTGTGTGACTTACATGTACAGTTAATTGTCCTGCAAATGAAGAGTGCGGTGATTCAATAAGATTTCATGACCGTATCCATGTGAACACCATGTTCAGTGACTGCAGGGAGCTCACAGCCAAAGCTTTAAGTTCAACCTGCATTAATTCAATCATAGACTACTTGTGCAAACACAGCAGGTGCACAAATACATAGGGCATATCTCCAAATATCATGCATGTGAGAAACAGAAAGCCAGTGTGAACCATGGTCACCTGGCCAGGGCATATTGAAGATCCAATATAAAACCCCCTGGTGTGAAAGAACTGATATCATCGATGGCCAAGGAAGAAGTAGCATTGGGGAATCATGTGCTTGAAGATTGTGGATGAGTATAAGCCACACGCATAGACGTTCTTTGATTGGTTCATCACACAGTCTTCTCTTTCAAGGCGAACATGTCCGAGAAAAATGCATCAGCTAGCGCTAGAGTTGCAAGACAACTGGCAAACACTCGACCCGAAGTCTGCAAATACACGTCTGCTCTCCTGTTTCTGCATTTTGCACTCTAGCCGATGTGTAGTCTACAATACCCAGCCCGCAGGGACTCAAAATTGCATAAGAGACTCCAAAAAAGAATAGCAATGCTGGATTTGAATCAGACAGCCCCTTCCTGGTGCAACAGCTTGGCTGTGCAAGGGGCAGAACCAAAGAGTCATACTGCACCGGAGATTAAATAAATAAAATGGTAGTCTTTCAGGTACATAGTTCAGTACGGGTTGTGTCATGTCAGCAGATGAACTCAGACCATCAATGCTCTTGATCATGACTCATTCACCCTCGGAGAGTATCAATGCTTCTCAGGAAAAATGGCTTGGCCACTTTTGTTTCCCTCAACTGCTCCGAGATCTAGCACTTGTTGCAGGACAGCTTGCAATATCCGTTCATCCAGGACTCGTTACATTTGCCCCAGCCAACCTGATCAAAACACAAAAATCAGTCAACGCATCCCCCTCCCTCGAGGCCCCCCCAGCTACCTTCCTTTTCAATGCGCAGTGTGAAACCATCAGAATCAGACATTTCAGCTGTAGGCCAAAGCAGTGTTAGCAGCACACCATCACTTCTGTCGACTCTTCTAGCACAGCTGCATATAGGGACCGGTCACACGAGTAGCGCGATAACATGTGTCACTCCAAGAGTGGTGTCTTGACAAGGAGGTTGCGTGTCGGCAAACAGCACATGCGCAAAAGGGAATAGTCACCTGCTGCTGGCACGTGTAGGAGGAGCCTGGCGGTGGGGTATCTACGCAGGAAGAGGAGCCGCATCGGCCGCAGCTCTGAGCACAGAAGCCCTGCATCCAAGACTGGCCACACTGGCCATAGCCAGCCTGCAGCAGCATGGTGCAGTCAATAACAGAATATGTAATATCTGCAGCGTGCAAACACCGCAAATCAGGGGAGGCACTCCTATCTGTAGTGATTGAACTCAAAAGAAATTACCGAGGCAGCTGGGCTCAAGGGACTTGGCCCCATCAGATGCGCAACACTGTGCGACAGCTCGAACCTTCATCTAGCTACACTTTGACTGCATGCATATACTGCATATCACAGGAGGCAACCCTCCCTGCAGTCATCACACTGACATAAAACTACCAGCACGGTTGCCTGCGGCAGACTTGACCCTCCAAGGGCATCAAACATAAAAAAAAGCAGAGAAACTGCATGTGGTGCTCCAATGCCTTTTGCAGAGTTTTTGTACTGCTGTGCATGCTGCAACAAGGCGTCCATCTGGCCACTGAATGCCAGTGGATCACTAATGGCATGACATGAGGGTGAGTCAGGACCTGCTGCGCGCATGTGTAACGGCTGTCTGGTGGGGTGTCAGTGCAGCCGGATGGGGGGCTGGGGGTTGTGCCAGAGCACCTGCCGCAGCTCTGTGCGCAAAAGCCCTGCATCCAAGACTGGCCGCACTGCCCATAGCCAGCCTGCAGCAGCAGGGGTGGTTGTAATGATTGATGTATTATCAACCACCCCTGGCAGCAACCACATGCAGAAAAGAAAAGCCCCAAGCAGCCGTTTCTATCAGAACCAACACTGCTGGAGCCTACACCTTCAACCCATTGCACATCTTTCGTGGCTGTCACTCTGCCAGCAAGCCAGCAAATGGTATGACCATATCTGCTTCCCCTCATCAATCTGTACTCTCAGGACCAGAAGGCTGGAGATGACCTCTGTGCGCCAGATTATCTGGTGCACCTTAGGTGGTATGACATGAGGGTGAGTCAGCACCTGCTGTGCGCATGTGTAGCGGCTGTCGGGTGGTGTGTCAGTGCAGCCGGAAGATGGCGGGTTGCTGGGAGGACTGCCTCCACCAGACGGAGATCCTCCGCTCTGCAGAAAGAATCACATTGTCTTGTCAGAACTTGGTGCGCTTGCATGCGCTGCTGTACTGATCATGTCTGTCATAACACAGCACAGGACAAGCTGTCGCCACCATGCCCTGATTACCTGCAGTAAATTCTGTGTGGCCCACAATGTGCACTGAACACTGGGACAGCTTTATCCCGCAGCAATGCGCAATTTATACCGCCCCCGCCAGCCGGGGTATAAATACTGATAACCGTGCCCACGGTCGATTGGGTCTTGCTTGGATCTAGCGGTTCAACAAGGTGTAGGATCGTGGTAGCCTTTGACTGCAGCTGGTCTGCAGGACTCACCTTGCCTCTTGGCAGGACAAGCGTGTGATATGTGATATGTAATGCGGAATTCAGGAGGTTCCTAGACAGAAGAAGCTGTGCGCACCTTGCTGTTCATGAGGTTGATCTGGGCGCGCATGGCGTTGGAGCCGTCCTGGCCGACGGAGAAGTCGTAGGAGTAGTCATCGATGCTCCACGCGATCCACTCCCAGATCATGGTCGCGCCTGCGTTGTTGTTGTTCGCCTCCCCAAATATGGAGTACAGCAGCGTGTCGCGGCTGCCGAGGTAACCCCTCTGCGGGCAGCAGGGTGAGTTGCATACATCAGAAGGGTCGCTGTCTTGGAAAAGAATCTCATGCTAGAGGGGGGAATTGCCCCTGACTAGGATGCATGACAAATGAACCAGTATGTAATTCAGTTCATGGCCATCCCAGGTACTCTGGGATGCTCAGTGCAGGAAACTGAGCATTCATGAAGAAGTTTTCAGAACGCTTAATATTCCTTCCTGACCCGCTGCATGGCAAGAGAAAGCCTTGCTCTGCATGCTACTTCAAGGAAGGGCAGGAATGCCAGGTATGCTTAGTGCGTGTGCATGTTAGGGCAGTGGACTGTGGTGCAAAAACTTGGCTCGCAAACCCGCAGAAAGCACATCAGAGCGCATGCAGGAATTTTGCATGCAAAAGCTATAAAAGGGGGCACACCTTCATGCCGGTTTCCTCAATGATGAATGGCTTGTTCTGCGCGTGGGCGATGGCCGCTCTGTCGCGAACGAAGTTGGGGTTGACCCAGTCAAACTCGTACGCCTCTATCGCCCAGTTGTCCGGGTCTGCACATTTAACCTTCCAATATTGTATATTTTATGCTTGGTGCAGGAAACAATGTCCAATCATCTCTGCCCACGTCTTGTCTCTGAGCAGTGGATGACTGGGTGCTATCAATGAATGAAATGGGTCTGCCTTGCATTGCTGCCTTTCCAAGCTGGCACCTCTGGTTCTGGTGTAGTACAGATGAGTCTTTGTCACGTAAATCACCCTCAAGCATATCAGAAGACTGGATCCGATGGTTTAAACACATTAAAAGTGGTGGCTCTGATCTGACAACAGGTTGTTTGAGGTTATGCGGGCACTCACAGACGTGGAGGGTCATGAAGTCGATGTCAGGGCAGGCAATGTTCCCCACTGGATCCAGGCCCTTGAAGCCTCCGTTGATCCTGCACCGCACTTCTCATCATGACAACAGCAGCGACAACACATTGTCCATTCAAGAAGACTTTGAAGCGCTGTAAAACATCAGGAGATTTATATGCCGAACACATGAAGTGCTGCAGGGGCCTGTTACAGACAAATCTCGTGTCTTGCAACATTCACACGCTGCTGGAATTGCCAATTCCTAGGCAGTCTTGTCTTGTGAATCCCTGTTTTGATGGCACATCACCCGATACAAGGCCTATCTGGACTCCAGGGACTAGACATCCCCAACACCTAGGCAGTCCTGTCTTGTGCATCTCAAAGTGATGGCATATCAAATTGATGACATGTAAACAAGGCCTATTTGGACTCCAGGGTCCAGATGGACTGGAAGGCAGGTGTAGGGGCGCACCAGTTGTTGTGAGGGGGGTTAGTGGGGCCGTCTGCGCGATAGCCCTCCTCTCCTGTGCTCACCTGTGCTTGTATGCACACATAGTTTGAGTTCACCACTCCTGGGTGCAATGGGCTACAGGGTATATGAATCAACCTCGATCCTCGTGCGACTGACCCTTAGCTGGGCAGCAGATTGCACGGAGGTGCAAGGGGCAGGCAACGATTGCCACTCACAGGAAGATCTGGATGTTGCACTTTTCTGGAAGACTGACATGCTAATTTCCAGGCGGGCATGGTGGCAAGAGGATCTGCACAGTACCCGCTGATGCTGCATGTCAAAGGGTCTCACAGAACACAGACCAGAGAAGGCACTCCACTTTAATTTTCTTAACGACTTCAACGTCTGTGCTGCCCCCTTTGCCAGGGCCAGGCCCATCCTTCCCACATCCCTGCTATGCATGCTGTAATAGGGCGCCCTGTATTGCATGGTGTATAGGGCGCATGTTGTTCACTAAACGCCAGAGGAACACACATCTAGAATCCCCTGTAATACATAATCCAAGGGTATATTTCAAGGTTGCGCACCAAATGGTTGCGGTCGATGCTCTTGACATAGGCGGCCATCTCATAGACCCAGTCGCGCGCCAGCTTGCCGGGTGGCAGTCCCCGGTTGCGCTCGTAAAGGTCCGTAGTGTGGGGCTCATTCTGCGCGCAACAAAATAGTCATCATGACTCATCGAATGCGCCCCCCTCCCCTTTACTAATCCTCATGCTAAGGGCAAGTGATCAAATCGTGCCACATTGAACCTCCGATAAACCACTTGGCTCATACAGGTCCGTCGTGTGGGGCTCATTCTGCAGACAGAAACAGTCGCAATAACTGGTGAATTCAAGGTCCCAGCCACAAGTGCTGATGCTAACAATATCCAAGGTGAAACACTGCTGCTCTGGACCTGCATTGGCTCCTGGCAGGACAGCAGAACCTGGAGAGTATTTCTGCTTGCCCCTGCCTCTCTTGCACGGAGCTGAATTTGAGGCGTGTAGGCAAGTGGAGTATGAAGAAAGGGACTGCATATGCATTTTTGGCTGGTGGCTCATAGTAACTTGGTAAAAGGAGCGATCTCATCCATGCAAACGCACAGCAGGCAGCGGCGCACCATGAGCTCAAAGGCGAACATGGTTGGGTCGTTCTTGTACTGGACGCCGGTGAAAGTGTTGACGCGGTTGAGCAGCATGTAGACGTAGTTCTTGTAGGCCTGCTTGCACCTGCTGTCCGTGTAGAACAGCTCCTTTGGGTTGCCGGAGCCGATGAGCTGCAAGCATGCACATGAAAGGTTTGTCAGCAGCAAAGACTCGACAGGCGCCTACTATTAGACTCTTATTTTTATATCACACGCTTTCCCAGCCGAAAGGCAAGATACGTCCTGCAGACATGCTGCAGTTAAAGGGTGCCACAATCCTACCCCTTGTTGTACTCTTAGATATGCACCCTTTGATTAAGGAGCACAGCCCCGAAAGCGACCTGAGCTCAGTTGAGCTGTTGACATCGGATGAACACTCTGCCTAACCTAACTGCTCTGTCATTTTAACAAGGGCAGATCATTCTGGCAGAATTAAAGAGCAGTGAAGCTGCTGCGAGCAGCTGCACTCCCTGGATGATGCTATGGACCAGTGAATCTCAGACACACATGCACGCATGCGGCAAAACCCCGCAGCACCAAAAGCCGAGCATGCATTCATGATCGGGTGCATGCAAGCATAAAGCCAAAAAACCAGACCCGGCCATCCTGGCTGAAACCCCAGAGGAGCTTTATGGCATCCCTCTGCATGTCAATTGTGAGTAGTGCAGCTGCTAGAAGCGAAGCATGCCAGGGCAGATCACTTGGTCCCTGGGGTCCAAGGGAAACAACTCCCAGGCATATGCAAAGGGTAAACCCTACATTTTCATGCGTCTCACCCAAAAAAATATTACAAGCGCATAAGGGGAGAGAAGTCCTTACCTGGTCCACATACCACTGAATGCCGCCTCCAACCGGCTCATAGTTTGTGGGAACCACAATGACTCGGACGTCATTCAGGTACGCTTGCTGCATGATCAGGTCGATTCGTTTGAGCCCCTCCTCATCATAGACCCCTGGGGACTTCTGAATTGGCTGACTGGTCACATCGTAGCCGTCCAAGAAGCAGAACACTCTGACCAGTGTCACCTTCTCACGGCCCATCACCTGCACAGCAGCAAGAGGAAGCTCAAAACAGAGTGTTGAGCCAACTGAAATCGACATTCCTTTCAACGGCTGTTACCCCAAGAGAGAGATCTTGTTACTAGAAACAGGCTGCCTTCTGGCAAGAAGCTTTGCCAAAGATCCACCACTGCAGAAACTTGAGACCTTCACAGACGACCTCACAGGGCACTTCACAGTAATCAGCTCATGCTCACTTCTCCCCACATCCAGGCAAGCTAGGGCTGCACTGCAGCTGACATGCACTTCATGAAGTCTCCATGCAGGCTGGTCTTATCTGAAGTGTTCGCTTGCAGAGAGCATCACTCTGCTGCAAACCTTCAAGGACCAACGAAGCCACCAAACACTGCAGGGGCCAAGCTCTGCAAAGTTACCTGGAAGAAGTTGCGCACGTAGTCATCGCTGAACGAAGTCCTGATGGGCAGGTACCTGCAAATACACCCAGCAACTCAGAATCAACTCCTCCAAGCCCCAGCATCACAGCAGCGCAAAGCCACAATCACTTGAGCACCTCAAAATTTCAAACTGTGCTGTTGACTCAGCCAGTTGTGGGCAGGCAGGCACATCCGCTGGCATGCAGCAGATGTCTGACAGCAGTTTTGCTGCCAGGGCAGTCTTGGATGAAGACTTTGTGACCGTCAGTGGTGTCACATAATGAAGGAGAGTGTCAGATGGGCTCACCAAGCGTTGGTGCCAGCAAAGTAGACGGTTTTGCCATTCAGGACGAAGTTCTGGCCCTGGCGCTGAACGAAGCCTGACACAGCCTCTATCTGTGCTGAAGTGCCTGTGACAGCTTCTGTCTCTGCTGCGCTGCCTGCAACAGCTTCTGTCCGCGCAGAGGAGCCTTTGCTCAAGGCTGCAGTGGGGGCAGAAGCAGGGCTTTCAGCTGCAGCTCCCTCTGCCTTTGGGACTTGGCTGGGGACTGGCAGGATGTACTTTGAGTCCTGCGAGGGGCTCTCAGCAGCTGCCTCAGCCATGGCCGATGCAATGGCTGCCAGTGAGGCCGTCTGATTGTTGCCTTCTGCTGAGACAGCAGCGCCGTTGGATGGCAGGGGCAGGGCATACTTAGAGGCGTCAAAGTGGGAGACATCTTGCAGTGACAGGGATGGTCTTGAAGCGCTGCTGTCCTGGGCGATGACTGGAGAGGCCTGCAGCAGGCAGATGGACACTGCTGCGACCATACACCATGCTGGGACCTTCGCCGCTGTCATTGGTCTAGCTTTTCTGTACAGTGTTGAGTCTCAACCCTGTCTGGCGACAGCAAATTTCATTTTTACGAGCCTCTCTCCTGCAACGAGCCCCCACCATATTGATTAGTACACAATTGTAGAGATACGTGTAGGTGGTATCCACAGCGTGAAGATTATAAATAACATTGGCCCGCACGAAGTCTGACAAAGCACATGCGCCCTGCGCAAGGGCCGACCGCCCCACCTCCGTCTTCTCTTAGATGCCGGTATAAGCCGTTAAATGAGCTTTTGTACGGTTGTGAGACGCTCCATGTTGAGTCCCCTGCGGATATCACACGTTTCTGTGGTTAGCAGGAGTGACCCATAGTTAGGCGAACAGTTCGCAAGGTTCCACAGCGTCGCCGGAGCAGGCAAACGTCTAAGAAAAGGCTTCGACGTCGGTAACTGACCTTTTTGGTGTACTCTTTGAGCTGAGTGGCGCACCCTCAACGGACCAAGCCGAATGTTGTCATATGACTTGTGGATTAGCACACCTGTCGGTGGATGGCGGGAAAGGACTTGAAATTGCGAGCGTATCGGCGACGCCTCGGCGTCCAAGGAACCTTTTCGCCAACCATCCAACCCATTCTTTGCTGGAAGGAGTACTTTTCAGCCTGTGTTAGCAAGCTGTGTAAGCAAATGTTGGGCTTCATCCGCGGGAGCTGAGACATGGCTCAATATGTTGATGACCTACTCCATGCAGCCTGCCCAATCTGAGATTGCAAATTTATATATGCATGCAGAAACCATGCCGGCTGAGTCAGCCTGGCGCTTCCAGTGTTAGCAAAAGTAGGAAGACTTGCAGTGCATCTAGCACAATGGCAGCTTGCAACTCAGTTTCAGAGCCCTGGTCCGGAATATTAATACGTCAAAAACCCCAAGTCCACGTGGCAGCTTGATACACCATGATGGATGATCATGAGATCAAGTTTCACCGGCCAAAACGGCAGCTGCAGCTGCAGCTTGCGATGTGCTGGATACAATTCAATCATGAAATGCTCAAATCAAGGATATTGAACCGATTAAGGTGGTGTTCTTACATGTACAGTAAAATAACAGCAATTGCCAGCAATCGGAACCCTTCCAAGCCTGATCTGATAGAGTGCCTGTAATCTCTAGATATCCAGAGCCAGCCTGAGTGCCCATGAGTACAATTCCGCTCGCACAGCCTTATATGTCTTGCAGTCACAACAGCTAAAATGTTTTCCCTAATCTAGAGTCATTCCTGATCCTGAGATAGTAGCCAGTCTTGTCCTGGTGCCTGGTCAGGCTCAGGCACTGCCCTGCGCAGCAGCCCATTGTGCAAGGGTGAGTGCGCCAAAACCAGTCGCGCCCCCCGCCTTCTCATCCCATGCCGGGCCGGCAATGTCGACATGCGCCCACTCCACCTGAACCCACAGAACAACTGCAGTATTAGCTGTCATCTCGTAAGGGGTCAGTTCTTGGCAAGTACCCGTGAGCCAGATCCATAGAAAGTATATGCCGGCGTTGCTGGAGAGAGCGTCCACGAGAAACCACAGGAAAATGCCTGGATGCAAAATTGAGATGACTCGCAGTGGTCCCTGCAGAAACGCTGCTTCTGCTGCGGCTTCTCAACTCACACAGCTCAACACTGCTAATCTTTTTTCAACACTAGGCAGAGGATCGCTCACCCACCACACTGCCACTTGAAAAATCAGTCTCCCTAAAGTGATGCAGGAGGCGGCCCCACGCTGTCCATTCTGACATTAAAGACAGACCATCCTGCAATCAGGAAAGACAGCAAAGCAGGGGAGTAATATGCGAGGCTCCAAGCAAGCGTGGACCTTGTCGGTGTCGACAAATTCGCGCAGGAAGAGGGCTGCGGTTATGGCGCCCCCCAAGCGGCCGCCGGCGTTCTTCATGTCCGCGATGGGGCTCTTCATCTGCTCCCAATAGCTGTCCTCCATCGGCAGGCGCCATACCTTCTCGCCTGCACACGTGCCATATGTCACAATGATGTCATATTAATGTCACGCTCCGACACTCACTGGTGATGCAATGACGCATTCCTGCATGATGCATGAGCCGCCTGAGCCCTCTAGAGGTGATTTAGCATTCTCAGATGCCTCAAAAGGAGGCCCTCGTGGCTTTGCATGAGGACAAGATATGTCATCTCCAGCATCTGAGCAAGATCATGCCTCCTTCCTCGCAAGAAATTGTTCCTCTTGACCGCAGCTCTGCATGTATCTGAAACACGTCTGCGCAACGAATCGCGCCAGACACCGCTGCAAAGAGTGTGTGTGTCTCAAAGGGTTCAGCAGTATCTGGGCAATGCACAAGACTGCCGTGGCGCCAATATACCGAGCGAGGTGCGGTGCAGGATGCCTTGCACAGGTGAAGTTAGAGGCGTACCTGCAGTCTTGGAGGCATCTTTGAGGGAGGCCGCCATCGCCTCACTGGGCGTGAACACACCAGCCACCTGGACACAGTAGAAGACAAAAGAGAAATTCAGCTTACAGTCGCCAAACATTGCTACAAAGATCAAAAGGCACACCTCTCACAAAGCTCGACTAGCTTGGGCCTTAGCCAGAAAATTACAGGGTGAGCTCTCCAGCTCAGGATGCCATAATACCATAATTGAGGTGCCCAGAGATGCACAATAAAAAATTTGCAACCCATATCATTGGCAGGGATGCTCTCACCAGAACACAGGCACAACAGCTACACCGGCAGCAGTTTGAAAACTCCCCATTTGCCTGCATCTGATGGCAGCAATATATACACACAAGCCATACAAATACACACAAGCCAAACACACAAGCCGCAAATACACAGCGCACACCTCACGCCTCTGCTTACTTCCCATGCACACACATAAGTGTTGGAATGGCACCTTCTGATGAGCAGTAAATGTTGGGATTGAGAAGAAATCTGAAAAGAAAAGGAAAAATCCCACCTGGTTGCCGAGGGCGACCATGCATGCGCCGGTGAGCGTTGCCACGTCGACGACTGATTGCACGCCGCACTTCTCCTGCGCGTACCAGAGCGCGTCCGCCAGCGTCAGCCGGCCCTCTGCATCCGTGTTGTTCACCTGGCCGCACACACAAATCCCAGATCATAACATCAGGTGGCATGAGAAGAGAGCGTGTTGTTCACCTGGCGGCACGCAAGAATCCCGAATCATAACATCAGGTAGCATCAGAAGAGAGCGTGTTGTTCATCTGGCGGCACGCAAAACTTCCAGGAGATCAGGTACAGCAGAAAAGAGCATGTTGATCACATAATGGGTGTCTTATTGATTTGTAGCCTGCCCAAATACAAATCCAAATCAAATTGTCAAAACCGATGCTGGCCAATTCGGAGCACACAGCAAATTTGCATCGCGACGAAGCTTGAGACATCAGGACAATTCAACAGGATATGATGAGCGTACCACTCTAGTTTGAACCCTTCAGTTACAGCAACGCGAAGTCGAATCTAAGGGCACCAGGAAAACGTTTTGGGGGCCCCACCTCAACGGTCTTGCCGTTGGCTGCTTGGAGGATATCGCCCGGGCGCAAGCCGCGGCCGTCAATCATGTTCTCGCACGCCGCAGTGATGATATGCACCTGCGCAGACACACATTCATTCCTGCTCACCACGTGAACATATGGTCCGAACCCTATCGACCCCTTGCACGTCCGTCGGTCTGATATGGGTTTTTCCGCCGCCGTCGCCGTCATGGGGGAATAATGTCATAAATATTAAACCCTAAATCCGACCCCTAAAATATCCGCCGCAGCGACGAGCATATTCATACATTGTTATTGCAAAGACCTACGGCTGCAGTGGAAAAAAATTCACAGGAAGAGCACGGGCGTGGAGACAAAGCCGATCTTGGATGTTCCAAGTTGCTCCCGCCAAATATAAAACAACATTGCCGCGCAGGTTATGCCACCACCGCGCCAGTTCGGGCGCGCGAAGGAGACTCTGTAAAGAAAAGCTACAGGGGTGCACCTGCACGCCGGCGGGCTGCAGGGAGGCGAGCGCCTGACCGGCCCCGAGAACGGCCGCGGCGCCGCCCATGTCGAACTTCATCATGTCAATCATGCCGCCCACTTTCAGGTTGTAGCCGCCGCTGTCAAACGTCACCCCCTTGCCCACCAGGCCCACCACCCTCTTCACCTCGCCTGCAACCACGCGCGCACACACTTAAAGCCACACTTTTGCCTTGGAGTCAGTGGGCCCGACAAGCTTAGGACTGACGGAAGGTACCGGGGGCTGAAAAGAGATGGGTTGTCTAAACCCCTGTGGACAAGCCTTTATCCTACCAGCCCTGGCAGTCCTACCAGTCCGTATTATTGCTGACAAAGGAAGAGTTCAGGGTTTCGGATTTTCAGCAATCCAACAAAGGCTAGTCTTGTGACAGTGCGACAGGACGGCTAAGGGCATGCTAGGGGCCAACCTGAAATTCCCCTGGTCATGCAGCCAAACAGGCATACAGTAGCTCAAGAAGAAAACACCATTTCCCACTCCATTCTCCCAAGCACCATGGCAAAAACCACAAAAATATCAGGAGTAAGCAGGAGCACACCTTTGGGGGTGTAGGTGAGGTGGATGAACTTGGCGGGCTCCTCGCTGCAGGCAGTCACGCCCAGGAAGCAGCCCATCCCCATCTCCTCACACGCATCCTCCTCAATGATCTCTAATTTAAACACATCCGGAGCGCTCTCTGCAATGACTGCGGCCACCTTGGCCAGGTAGGTGGGCGTGCAAATGTTGGCGGGTGTTTCCACTAGGTACCTGCAGTCGACATTTGCTAAATTTAATAATGGTGATCGGCACACACAAGCGCTGTGCACCGCGCATCTCTTTATCATGCAAAGCCAAGCCCTGCAGTGATCAGAGCACTGCCGCATCGCACATATAATTAGTACGCCCAATACTGAAGAGGTGCAGACGGAGGGGTGGACCAATGTGTTATGGCCTGCCCACATTCCCAAATTCTCAAATCTGAACTGCCATTGCCCTCCCAATCCCATGTGCGTACCACACTAGTTTTAGAGTGCAGAAGGGACCTGCAGGATCTGACCCTCACTCTCTGCAGTTTCAGTGCAAGGTGTGCATTCCATCAAAGCGCATTTCCAGCAGCAGCTTTCATCTCTTGTGACAAAATGCGCACAGTAATGCTTCAGCACAGCAACTTCAATGCCAGTCACAAACATGAGTGTGCTTCAAGAGCCATTTCATTTTCAAAGGGGAACCCCTCTGTGACACAAGCAAACTTAGTATGCGCAAATTCAGCAGCCCACCTGGAGAGCAGGACTCCCTTTGCAGCGCCCTGGCCGCGCCCGATGGCGGCCGCGGCGTTGGCGGCGGCCGACAGGATGTCCAGGGACTTAAGGGGCGGCGAGGCGGCCTTGTTCTTGAAGCGGGATGCCTCGTAAGCGCCCAGCAGCACACCCACCGTCAGCTTCTCCACCGCCGTCTCCTGCGCGGGGGGCGTCAACTTGGTCATCTTTGTCATCATATTAGTCACTATCGACCGTCATCAGGTCCCCATTATCAGGTTGGAAAGGTGCAGCACACCCTAAGATACAGGAGGCTCGGAAAAACTCAGTGTTCGTGAGGTCGCAGCAGGCTCTGGGGCTTGCGCGTGTCACGCGGCAGAGAGGAGCAAAACATGGATTATTGACCTGCGGTGTTGCTATCCTTGACAGGGACTTGGGCCCTCCTGGTTGAGATCAAAAGTCACATGACACACGTGAAAAGTAGCGCACCGACAGGGGGTCTCCGCCAACAACAGCGATGGCAGCTGATGTAGCCTTGTGCTGCTTCGCAGCGGCCGCCACTGCCCCACCAAACGCCTGAGCAACACCACGCAACTTACTCCCTGCTAGCCCTGACATCAGACTGCAATGGCAATCTGCGCAGAGCCCTGGCAGAGCTGTTCTGCCAGGATTCACACCCCCGCAAGCTAGGACGTTTGTGGCCAAAAACAATCCCATCTGCAAATTTCTGAGGTGTAAAGGGCAAGTATGACACTGGCATGCACCATGCACACCTGGGTGAACATTTGATGGACCCTGTGTGACATCTGGCAGAATTGCAAAGTCTAATTAATGCATCAGAGGGAGCCTGAGTGTTTGATTACCTGGTAGCAGGAGACGCCCCAATCAGGCACCGCAGCTGCAGCGCTCTTCTTGCCGAGACCCACGACGCCGACATAGTGCGCGTTGCCTTTCAGCCGTGTGAATGTTGAGCTGCCCTGCGCCACATCAGAAGCAGAAAGTGTCAGTACGAGGGCCAGATGACATCATCAGAGAGCTCAGGAATGTTAATACATGCATACTCTGAGGCTCTGAATCTGGAGGCATTGATATAGCACTTCAGCCCCCGGTTTGGTTATGGCAGAGCCTCAAGTTTCAAAACATTGAATAGGTTGAGATGCACAAGAAGACGATGTACAGACAATCACGCATTGGGTGACCAGTGTGGTGAGATGATTTGGAGGACCACCTACCTGCTTTCCCTTGAACTCGGCTTTCTCTATGAGCTCTGTGAGGATGCCATCCAAGCTTCCATCCAAGGCTGCCAGTTCCGCATCCTGGAAGACCCCTCCATCTCCTGCACCTCATGTCAAGCTTGTGTTTTCTTGCAGGGAATGATGGGATTTTGCAAGTAGGAAAATGTGAGCATCGGACGTGAGAACGCACCCGATTTATCAGACAGGGCGTCCTCAAAGATGCCCACTGCCAGCAGGTCACCCTTCCAGGCTGCTGGATCTCCGCTGCTTGCAGAGATCTGGGGTGCGCTCTCAGGAAACAGGGCCAACTGCGCCACATGCACGGATCTAATAACAAAACGTGCTGCAGCTTGCAAATCACATGCAAACGTATTGCGAACAATGAACAACGCAATGTAGAGTGAGAATCAGGGTGCATCACCTCCCTTGACAGGTCCAGTTTCTTAGCTGCTGACTCGTCTGAGGCAGCCATTGCACTCACAACTAAACCTGCACATCATAATTTGTGAGATAGCAGGCCAGATCGTTATTGCAGAATACTTTCAATGCGATCCAAGACAAAGCTTTGGCGAAGGGCAAGACCTCATTGCTTTCAATAGTCACCTCTACTGTGGTGTGGTGTGTAAATTTTGCTCCTGCTGAGGCTAGATCCGGTAAACGATGCTCTAGGGAGTACTGAAGTCCTGCAAGTAAACAGATTTACGCCTTCGTGCTAACCAGGTCGCAGTTGATGTGCCTTGTGGTTCAGTTGAGTCTAAGATTACCTGAGCAGTGCCTTGGGAGCTTGATTGCCCGGTTGTGATTCAAGAAAAGTTACTGAGCTCCACGAGCATAAGCTGCAAGGAACGTAGCGAATCAGCAAAGCATGCAAGCGTTGGCTTTTAGTAAATGATCAACATGCACCTCGCAAACAGGATCCTACCGCAGCCGACTCAGAAGAGGAGCTCGCAGAACCGGCCTTGTAGTAGAAACACTGGCAAGGCTTCCCATTGTCTCTGCAGGATACTTCCCAATCCTCGGCTAATCGTTTGCGTTTGCACCACTAACGTTATCCACCCACGTGCGGATGGAGAGGTGAACCTTGAAGGCGCTTGTTCACCGTAAGCAAAATGGAGCGCTTTGGCTCTCTCAGTATCTATATTTGAGCATAATCTATTCATTCTCGCGGCTTCCAGAACTTTTCAGGTGATATACAAAACAACCAAAGCTATTTAGCGACGTGCCGACCTTAGCGCACACATGCTGTACTCTTGTCCGCATCCAATCAATAAAGCATCCAATTACATATTTCTAGCACGTTGTAATTCCCTTGTGCGATCTGTGACGCTTTGTAAGCGCTGCGTGAGGTATCTCATCCAAGGATTTATATTCCCGGAGCGTGAACTTCAAGGTCGAACCTTGGACAAGTGAACGACAGAGGTGCAGCATAACTCCTGCAACGAAACCAGGCACGGGGTCAACTTGGAGCAATTTGTATCTGCAGAAATCCGTGGTGGTGTCTGCTTGGCTTCGGGCTTGAGCAAACAAGGACACGACAAGGTCCTTGGAGAAGGAGGACCCCCTGAGATGGAGGTAGAGATCTGAGTTCTTCATCCTCACATGCTCTCTATAAGATTGTACTTCCTTTGATAGATAATGCCTGCACTGGAGAATCAGTAGAGGGAGTAAAGCCGACAGGTGTCGAGGGCACGAACTTCGGTGCGGCGGGAGCTCAAGCTTGCCTACAAGCTTGTGCCCTCTCAAACAATGCTAATCAGACGTGACCTTTGTCTATTTGCAGTCTTGGAGGAGGTCAGCCCTTGTTGGGGCCACGGTGGTTGCCCTGGGTACACTTGCCGCCATGCTTTTCCTGCGCCAGCAAAGGCGCGCGCTGGCAAGAGACATGCCCAGATTGGGAGGCATTTATGAGTCAGCTTTGGCAGATGACTCACCAGACGATAATTCAGATCCGGCAGATGGTGGCCCGGACGCATCAGGTCCAGTGAAGCCTACAGCTATGGTCGTGGGCACTGCTTCTCAAGTTACAGCAGCCGGCGACTCTCAAGAACATGAGAAGGTGCGTAAACAGTGCCAACGAGTGGTGCCTGCCAGCTGTCATACGAGCCTGTTGTGTGAGCAAGGTGCAACTTAAGAAGACAAATTCGGCAAGCCTCAGGCTCAAGGCTTGTGAACCTCAAACTAGTCAGCTGCCAAGCGCTTCCTGGGAAACACGATGCTCAGTGTTAACCTCTGTCGAGAGCAATGAATGTCAAGGACAATCTTCGTCGGTTTGCATCTAGACAACTGTTGCCCTCATCTGCTGTACAAAGTTTCCAATGCTGGTTGAGAGTGTTCCAGCATGGTTATTGTTATTGTTATTGTTACACGTTTTAAAGTCCAAATGTCATCTCTCACATAGTAATTCCATTAGATATATGTGCAGTGCATTCAATCCTGCATGCGTGCCCAAGTCAGCAGGGCAGCAAAACGATACATGCATTGTGAAGTTCATGACTTACAAGGAAAGTTTTGCGGTGCTGCTACAGGAGAGCGATGGCTCCTGGGAGGATCTGAGCGATGAGGAGAGGCAGGCAGAGGAAGCCACCCGCCGCGCAAAGGGGACGCTTCCTCTGGACGGCCCTGTGCTGGAGGAGATCGAGCGCCAGGAGGCCGAAATGTGCGCCCAGCAGGTGCCTTCTATAATCTCACAAGGTAGTGCATGCAAAGTTCAAAGTTTCTTCAGATTTGCATACTGGAGTCACATCGCTCTCAACGCATCTCACTACCAGTTCAGCCTTGGCTTTTCCAAAATCGGCAAATTTGTGCTCCGGCCTCTCCTTTCAGCATGGGCATTCCAGCATCCGCATCCACCTCGCAGTGTGATTACTAATGAGTAAGCGGTACTGTAAACTGTGAGGTAAAAGTCATTTCTCTGCATTACTATCCTCTCGCCTCCTCTTTTGGCCTGCTTTGGCCCCTGGTGCCACTTTCTTTGTCGCCTGCTTGCTCAAAGCAAATTTCAAGAATGTTGGCTGGCGATACAGATACTTGCCTCAGATCTGGTAGGCGCAGCATCTGTTAACGCGGGCGTCATCAGGCAGTTTCAAAGGCTTGTGGCAAACACCCTGCTTGCAATCTGACACTCAGCAATGCGCAGGAGCAGGACTCCACAGAAGACCCCCTGATGCCCCCGCTCGAAGAGCACTGGTCGACTTGGGGAGAATTTCAAGGACCGGCTCCAGCAGACCTGCACCAGCAGCCAGGCCAGGAAGAGGCGCAAGACAACGCCCTGCAATCTCCTGTAAACGAGCCGGCTCAAGTTTTGGATGCCCCTCTTGAGGAGCCTGCGACTGGACAACAGGAGGACGAGTCTGATGTGGCAACAGATGACGAGGAGACTTATGGCGTCCTTGTGGCTGATGAGGATTACAGCGGCTATGTACCCTCTGGTGAGGGGGTTGGATTTTCTGGAGGAGCATTTCCATATGAAGCTGCCATGCAGCAAGGTCCAAAGTGAAAGCATCTATGAATTCTGAGCGTGCATCTCTACAGACGATGCCAAGCGGTGACTGTGATTTGAGTTTAATATAAACAGGCTGTATCCTTGCATGGTATGCACCGGAATGGTGACCACGTGCATCCTAGGGGATGTCGCACCTGGTTGTATGTGCTCTCAGAAATGATAATCATGATGTTGCAGTACTGGTACACTGAATTCTGGACCTAAGATTGCCTGGACCTGAGTTCAATCAGCTGATGATGCTTACCTGCTTCCATGCTCTGCACTGGCATTGGCAGACGGCAGATTTGCTGTCTTAGTGATGTCCAAATGTAAAATTAGTATTGCGCATGACTTTCGATCATGCTTGACATTGGGTGTACCATTTCCTAAGTTAAATCCACACTTATCTCTCAGGGGACTGAAAGGCTGATGACTCACATGCCCTAGGGTTCTGGTGTGCCTCGACATTGCCGGTCTCCGAGGCTTTCTTCACAAAACGTTGGTCGAATCGCGACGGAACATTGTTTATGCCCGTTCATATGTGCTCTACCGATGACCTAGGGTACCCGCAAATCTTCTCAAGTTTCAAGATACGCCGAGCGGTGTGAATTTAATTTTGGAGCGTGTGACGCCGTTGGCGAGAATATCGAAGCGCAGCGCCAGAATTCATTGCTCGTGATTGCCCAATCAGAATACATTCAACTAAAGTCGCTTGCTTTGCAAAAGATATAGCTCGCTCTTGATACAGCCTTTACTTGTCTTCGGACTTGTTGCCGAGGTGACAGCTTCCAAGGTTCAATCAAGTTTCCCTGAACGCTTCAAGAGGTGAGCATGATGTCAATGGCTTCTTTGCTTATTTCAACATTTCAGCACCGATCATGTGCTTGAATTTGCGAGCACTATATTGAGTGGTGCGCTGCTTTGCTCAGATAGATCAGCAGGTTCCCTGCAGGTGTCAGGTGTCAGGTGAGACTACCTTGCATGAAGCCCTTTGGGGATGATTCACCGCAAGTTCTGTCACAAGCGATCTTGAATTCAACAGTTGACATGAGAAACTGTGCCTTGAACAGCGGCATCCTATCTCAGACTACGCGTTTGTGGATTGGCAGGCTTCCTAAGATATGCCAATTTCCACTGTGTTGAGTCGGTTTGGGCACTTGATTTTTCGCATGCAGCAGGATGCCAGCAGCGATCGTCCTTTTCCATGGTTTAGAACTGTTGTCGCAATTGCCATCCATTCCTCATATGTAGTGATGGAGCTGGGGGACAGCGCAAATGGGCGTACTGCCATCAAGTCTGAGGTGTGCATATGCTCCATGCAATGCGTGAATGGTAATACAGCGCACACACTGGCATGGGTGTGACCATCTGGTATCCATCTACAAATAGAACTTCCATTGAATGATTGTGTCCACACTGTTTTACCGGAAAGAGGACTTCATGTTGTTTGCAAGCTTTTACTTCGCTTGCGGATCTACTTTCGGAATCCTTACAGGCACATGTGTTCAATTAATTAATATTTAATATTTAATAATATATATTATTTTTTGAATGTCAAAAAACCCATCATAATTGTGATCCGGGAAGCTGCAGGCAGATCGTACATGGTCACGCACAATTTTAGATGAATTATTTGCGACGGCCATGCAATTGGTTGAGCCGTTTATTCTGATACGTGCGGAGGAAGGTTTGCAAAGCAATTGGGAGGATTTCCAGTCGTTCATAAAAAGGTGGTGCTGCAACATTCCAGAACAGTCCTTCCTAACCCAGCAAGAGGTAATATCATGACTGATCCCAGGACACTTGCGCATTTCTTTGCAAAGTCTATTTACATCACTTTAAGCATCTGCTGATAAGCAATGCTGTCACTGTGCTCAACTTGAGACTGACTGTTTGTGTGCTTGCATGTGTGGCAGTTCAAGGCCCTCCTAGAGGCCACCTGCATGCTTGACGGCACAGAGCTGGATAGCTTCACAGATCAGGTTCTCCCCTGTGCAATTTTGCGTTGAAAGTCCACCGTGAACATTCACAATGGGGACAGAATGATTGGCAAAGAATACCAAAGAGCATTTCGACTGTAGGAACAGCTGGAGATGGTCCGAATGCAACTGGCCACCATGGAGGGCTCGCCTGTGGTCGGGATTCGAGCCCATACAGGGTGAGAGCACTCCTTGCATAAAAATTTTGTGTGACTCCAACTTCAACACCAACAGCTAGCACTTCAGTGTATTCCACACAAAAAAACCGCTCAGATTGAAAAGATCGCCTTGGTATGGAAAAGGGTGAAGGTGTCATGAAAGCAATTACACAGCTTGAATAAGATGTTGGCCCTGGCTGGCGGGGGCCGGTACATATACTGAGGACCGTGCGCACGGTTGATTGGGTCTTACTTGGGTCGGGCGAGTTGAACAAGGGGTAGGATTGTGGCAGCCTTTAACTGCAGCTTGTCTGCAGGACGTAC